>Ga0116158_10001251_pt1 | contig 23258 bp, 11 predicted proteins | sample AD_UKC052_MetaG_FD_89883 | JGI IMG/M metagenome (GOLD analysis project Ga0116158, IMG submission 89883) | Active sludge microbial communities of municipal wastewater-treating anaerobic digesters from USA - AD_UKC052_MetaG | ecosystem: Engineered > Bioreactor > Anaerobic > Digestate | place: USA... | reverse complement strand
ACCTTACGCCCTCGTTAGCTGCTGGGAGGATCCCGTTGGGCCACGCTTGTGTCGCAGATCGCTGACATCACACCAGAACTTGTGATGAATCGACAGCCGTCACCGTCACCGTCACCAGATCAAGTACACGTACAGCAACACCCTTGAGCTCATTGGGCCCGCGGGCTACAAGGGAGCATGGCAAGCGACGATTCTCTGAGGAAGACCGTAACGGTGACAGGTGAACCGCGAGACGACGTAACGGAGCGCCTCCTCCGCGACATTCGCCTCGCTGAGTGCCAATGTGTGCTCGACGTGGGCTGCGGTCGCGGCGACGTGACACTGATGGCGGCCCGACTCTTGGGCGATGGTGCAGAGGTCGTAGGCATCGATTGCGACGCAGCCGCGGTCGACGCTGCGAAAAGTCGCGCGCGCGACCTCGGCATCACGAACGTGCGCTTTGCGGTGCTCGACGTTGGCGCGTTGTCCCCGGAGTTTGGGACCTTCGACGCCATCATCGGGAGGCGCGTGCTAATGTACGTTCCGGATCGCCCTGCGGCGCTTCGTGCGCTCGTCAGCGTTCTTGTTCCAGGCGGAATAGTCGGTTTTCAGGAAGCCGACGGGAGCATGACGCCCGCCCCGCCGGCCCTGTTTCCGCTTCATCTACAGGCGCATCGCTGGATCTGGGACACCGTTGCCCGCGAAGGCGCGACGACTCGGATGGGCTTCGAGCTGCCAGCGCTCTTGGCGTCTGCGGGTCTCATCGTCGAAGGGGTTCGGGCAGAAGCGGTCGTCGAACTGGCCGGACTCCGACAGTTTACGGCTTCAATCGTGAGGATGATGTTGCCTCGCATCGTCGCGCGTGGGGTGAGCACCGCCGAGGAGATCGACGTCGACACGCTTGACGGCCGACTCGCCGACGAGCTCGCGAGGGCTCAGAGCCCCTATCTCGGAGGCATGGCCTTCACCGCGTGGGCACGGAAGCGGCGCTGAGGCGGTTACGCGCGCTCCAGGGGCGCCTGCGCAACGTCGTTTGATCTTGTCCTCAACTCGCACCGCTGCTCTAGATTTGCGGACCGACGCGAAACCGCACTGGGCTACTCGCGCGGAGTCGCAGCGCTTGGCACGTGTGTTTTCACCATGGTTATTGACCATGGTACGATTTCAAATGGCGACCATGGCGATATCGAAATTCAAAGCAACGTGCTTTGCGGCGATGGAGCGAATCACGCCAGCAGCATGAGGTTGTCGCAAGCTAACAACCGCAACACGCTGCGATCGTGTTACCACGCTTATGCTCATGCCTCCCCACGGCAACGTCAGCGCCGATAGCAGCGTCGATCCATCAACGCCGCCGCCCAACGTCTCCTTCGGGGCAGCAGCGCGAGTGTGGGCGCGCATTGGTGCGATTAGCTTTGGCGGCCCGGCCGGCCAAATCGCATTGATGCATCGTGAGCTGGTCGAAAAACGGCGCTGGGTCGACGAAGCGCGTTTTCTGCACGCACTTAACTACTGCATGTTGTTGCCCGGCCCCGAAGCGCAACAGTTGGCGATCTATATTGGCTGGCTGTTACACCGTCGGCTCGGCGGCTTAGTCGCAGGCGCACTCTTCGTATTGCCTGGCTTCGTTGCCATGCTTGGCCTCAGCATGCTGTATGTCGGGGTTGGTGATGTCAGCGTCGTGGCCGGTGCATTCTTTGGCTTGCGCGCTGCCGTACTCGCGCTGGTTGTCGAAGCAATTGTGCGCATTGCCAAACGCGCGCTTAAAGGCAATTTTCATATCGCCATCGCAGTAGCAGCGTTTGTTGCACTGTTCGCATTGAACATCGCGTTCCCGATTATCATTGCTGCAGCCGCGCTGCTGGGCTTTGCTGCAACCCGCTTTCTCCCTCAATGGCTACCGGCCCCACCAGCGCCCCCGGCAACCGCGCAAGCCAGCACCGTCGTCGACGCCATGGCCGCGCGTGGCGAACTCGAACACACCACGCCGCATACACGACGCGCGTTGACCGCACTCGCCATTGGCCTCGCAGCCTGGGCCTTGCCGTTTGCACTCGTCGCAGCGATCAGCGACACCCACAATGTGTACTTCGCGCAAGCGACGTTCTTCAGCAAGACCGCCGTTGTCACCTTCGGCGGTGCCTACGCTGTGTTGTCCTACATCGCGCAACGCGCCGTGAGCTTGCATTGGCTTGCGCCCAACGAAATGCTGGTCGGACTTGGCCTCGCCGAAACAACGCCCGGCCCTCTCATCATGGTGGTGCAGTTCATCGCGTACGTAGGCGCTTACCGCCATCCCGGCGGTCTGCCGCCGATCGTCGCCGGCTTACTCGGTTCGGCGATCACCGTGTGGGTCACCTTCGTGCCGTGCTTTTTGTGGATCTTCCTCGGCGCTCCGTACATCGAACGCTTGCGCGACAATCGCGCACTCCACGGCGCCATGTCGTGCATCACGGCGGCTGTCGTCGGCGTAATCGCTAATCTCGCCTTGTGGTTTGGCATCGCAACCATCTTTAAGGTCGTTCATCCTCACAGCTTCGGCCCAGTGCACCTCCTGCTGCCCGACATCACATCCGTGCACTGGCCGGCCCTCGCCATCACCGCCGTCGCACTCGTCGCCACTCTGCGCTTTCACCTTGGCACGATCAAGATGCTCGCTTTGTGTGCCGGCCTTGGTATCGCGTGGCAGCTGCTGCTTAGCTAGCCCGATATATTCCGCCGACGCTGCGAACGGCCAAGCCCAACGTTTCGGCGCTGCTGCGTTAGCGTTACAATCGCTGGCGTGACGACGTTTCCAACCAAGTTTGACAGCGTGCTCGATCTGGCGCGACTGCCTTGGTTTTCGGTGGTCGACGGCGAGCTGCGTGCCAATGCTGCGGTGGGGCCGGTGATCGATATCCACACGCACGTGGCGATGACGAACTTCGTCAAACTCAAAGTCGACGTGTTCAAAGCAACACCAACGATAAAGCATTATCTGCCAACCGATCGCCCGTTCGATCTCGAGGTGTATGCCAATCGCAACTTCGACGAGAAATCGCTGCGCCGGCTCAAGTTCGACGTTTCGCTATTAACGCTCACCGGTCGCGGCATGCGCACGACACACACCGCGCCTAATCTGCTGCGTGACATGGATCTGCTTGGCATTACCCAAGCTGTGTTGCTGCCGTACGACATGAGCTGGGGCGCATCCAACGCCGCCGTCGCGCTGCGCGTCGGCAAACAGTTCCCACGCATCTTGCCATTCGGCTCGGTACACCCCAAAGCGAAAGACGTCGACGGCAAACTCGCTGCACAAAAAGCCGGCGGCGCACGCGGCATCAAGCTGCATCCCAACGGCCAATTCATTGCGCCTGATCATCCTAAGACGGTGCACTTGTGCGGCCGCTGCGGTGCACATGGCTTACCGATCTTGTTTCACTGCGGCCCGGCCGGCATCGAGCCCAAGGCGGCGCAAGACCGCAGCCAAGTGTATCGCTATGAAAAGGTGCTCAGCGAGTTTCCCGATACCACATTTATTCTCGGCCATTGCGGCGCCATGCAAGTTGACCAGGCTGTCCGGTTTGCGGACAAACACCCCAACGCTTGGTACGACTTGTCGTGCCTAGGCCTCGACGGCATGCGGCAAGTTTTCGAACATGTGCCACACGAGCGCATCATGTACGGCACCGATTGGCCGTTCTATCATCAGAGCCTGACGCTGGCTCGCACGCTGATACTCACCGACGGCAAGGACGCCTTGCGCCGCGCGGTGTTGCACGACAATGCCCAACGCTTGCTGGGCTTGTAGACGATCGCAACCAGCTGTGACAGTTCGCCGCACTTGTGCGACAACAAAACAAGCCCGGCATTTTGTTTTCGGTTGTGCTCGGCAGGCAAACAAGTCTACGCCATGACCATGAGCCGCTGCCGTATTGCAATCGTTTGTCTCATGGCTGCGTTCGCCAGCTGCAAATCGAAAAACTCCGCACCAAGCACGGCAGCCCCGAGCACGGCAGCGCCGAGCGCGCCAACCGCAGCGGTCCAACCGAAAACGGAACCACCACCGGTAGCTAAGTTACCAGCGCCCAAACCTCCGGAACGAATTCCAGTTGCGTTTGTGCTTACCGCTGGCGCCGAAGTTGTGGATTTCGCAGGACCGTGGGGCGTGTTTGAATACGTCTTCCCTCCTGGTTATGAAGGCCCTGCGTTTCAGTTGTACACAGTGGCCGAAACCGCTGCTCCGCTTAAAGTGTCAGGCGGCATGACCATCGTGCCAGACTATACATTTGCGAATGCGCCGGCACCTAAAGTGATCGTTGTGCCAGCTCAAGAGCTGGACCCATCCGCCGCCGAAATCGCGTGGTTGCAAAAGGCGGCACCTGCGACCGACCTCACGATGTCGGTTTGTAACGGCGCCTTCGTGCTCGGCCATGCAGGCTTACTCAATGGCAAAAGAGCCACCTCTCACCACAACGGCTATGCATTGTTCGCAGCAACATTTCCTGAAGTCAAAGTGCAACGCGGCGCTCGCTATGTAGACGCCGACGGGGTTGCTACTGCTGGCGGGCTCACCTCGGGCATTGATCTCGCATTGCATGTCGTTGAGCGCTACTTCGGGCGTGCACTAGCGGAAGAAACGGCGACTGCGTTGGAATACCAAGGCCAAGGTTGGAAGGATGCCAACTCCAACGTTGCATTCGCGCAAAAGCCAGTTTCCACGCCAGACCACCCCATCTGCCCAGTATGCGAAATGGAAGTGGACAAAGCGACGGCGATGCACAGCACCTACCGAGGCGAAACCATCTACTTCTGCTCGGATAGCGACAAAGCGACGTTTGATAAGTCGCCAGAGCGTTTCGTTGAAAGCAAAGCGCCGTGAATAGTTACGTGCCAGAAATGGTCTTTGGGAAATTGCCGCCCTTGTGTTAATGACTTCGCGTGTTGAACAAGACCGTCCGTCAACGTCCTGCCATGAAACATAGTCTCTTGGTCGCCGCACTGCTCAGCGGTAGTTGTGGCAGCAGTTCAGCCAGCGTCGATGCGAGTGCCACGATTGATACGGCGCCTGCCTGCACCGGTGGCGTGCAAACCGTCGCCGACCCAGTCGACGCACCGTACGGAATGGCGCTGAGTGCCACCGATGTTTATTGGACCACGGCCGTGCTCGATGGCGCCAAAACCGTGACGAAGTCGCCGCGCACCACAGCGGCGCCGCAAATCGTTGCGAGCACCGCCCTCGACATCGGCGCGGTTGTCACCGACCGCGCTGGCCAACCTTATTGGATCGAAGCAGCCGCAAGCGATGTGGGCGGTGGCACGATCAAAACTAGTAACAACGGCGTCGTCACCACGCTCTTTACCGTTGCGCCTGGCGCGTGGCTCGATTCGTTTGGCATTGCCGTCGACGACACCGCTGTGTATTGGCTGATTCACAACACCGATACGTTTGTCGACCAGGTCTTCGCCGGCGCCAAGAACGGCACTGGGCAACCGCGTTCACTAGGCACGATGGCGCTGCCTTTTGCCACCAACGTCCGACGAGCCCAAGCTGCTACCGACGGATACTACTGGGGCTACGGTAGTGGCAACATCCTTCGCGTGCCGTTGAACGGTGGTGCCACCACGACCGTGGTCAATGAAGCCGATGGCATTGGCGATTTCACCGTTGCAGATACCGGCATTTACTACATCGTGCGCGATACCGGCGGCAGCGTGAAACGCGTGACGCCAACCCCCACCCCTCCGCAAACGCTTGCCGCCAACATCGGCGCGCGCTTTGCCATTGCGGTGCAAGGCACAACTATTGCGGTTTCAACATCAGACAACCGGATCCTCACGCTGCCAATCGCCGGAGGCCCCCCAACGCTGGTAACCGCAACCGGCGTGACCACTGCTGGCGCGCTAGCGCTCGACGGTGACTACCTGTTTTGGGGCAATACCGCAACCCGCACAGCGGGCGGCGCAGTACGGCGCGCTTGCATCCCTTGAAGACGTTCGACAGTTGCGACCTCGGCGGCCCGGCTTGCGCATGTACCGCAACGCCCGAGCTATTTGTGCGCTGCAGTTTGCAATATATAGTCAGCGACGTGGCGCAGCTTTTCTTTGCCAAGCACTTCGAACGGTGGCATCTGCGGAAAGCCTTCGCGTTTTTTGCCTGGTGCCATCGCCCACGTCACAATGCCATCCGGGTTGCCGGCGTAGATGTTGGCAATCTCCGTGAGCGGCGGGCCAATCAAGCGCTCATCGCGGGCATGACACGCCATGCAGTTAGCTTCAAATATTGGTTGGCCGACGCTACGCCCACTGGCTTCTAGTTCACTGCGCAGCCGTGCGTTAAACGCAGCCTGTGAACTGTCGGAGTTCCATTGCTCAGTTGCGTTAGCGATGGCACGTTGATGTGGCGCGAGGCGAATCTTGCGATAGGCGTGCCGCCCCATGGCCATACATAGAACCGTCGCTGTCAATAGCACCGATATTTCCAGCAGCCGGGTGCGGTGCGCCAGCGGCTCTTTGAGTTCAAGCCACATCATGCTGATGGGCGCTAATGAGATCACTGCGCCGATAAGCACCGTGGCGAGGACTGCAGTATTGAGCCCATCGGCTGGCAACGTGAGCAGAATCGTTGGCCCAATCACGTACTGTCCCAAGGAAGTGCCGAACGCAATGCGATAGAAGAAGCGGCGAATGTTCGGTGCAGTGAGCGTTTCAAACCCGGCCTGCTGCACAAATTTTTCACGGCCGAAATAGCCAACCCCGAAGAGACTGGTCAAGATCAGCGACGCCGACATGAAATGAAAGTACCGCGGCAACACGGCCGGCAGCCACACGGCATCCCACAGCCCGGCAACCGACGACCAGCGCTCAGGCATCATCATCAGCGAAACGTTAGCCAAAAAAACCAGTGGCACAAAAAGCAACAGTGCCACCGCGACGCCTGCAATTGCCAAGTGCAACCTAGGCCGGTGCGCCAGCCGCACCCACGTGTATTTGTGCACGTACAACAATACAAACGCGCCAGCGATTACTGGCACCAATGCAATCCAGGCCATTCCGGTAAGAGCATTGGCCGTGTAGAAGTGCACAGTGTAAAGCACGTTGATCAAAAGCAGCGGGGCTACACCAAGCACCACGGCCATACTCTTATTGACAGTAAGCGTTTGCGCCACTGCACGCGCAAGCACCGCATAGTCCGGTCGCCGCCGACTCCACAGTTGCAGCAAGAAAACATACACAGCACCGCCGACCGTCAGATTGACAAAAAGGATATGGGCAATGAAAGCAACGATGAGCAGTGGTTCAAGATAGAAACCATCGGCAGGCAACGGCAACGGAATATCGCGAGGCACAGGTACGGGCAGCATAGGAACTCCTTTGATACTTTATTGGGCGATGATCAACGTGCCGTCGGCGAGCCGGCGCGGACGAGGCAGAACCATCACGCCATCGCGTTGGGCGCCATTGAAGGTATCGGCATGGTTTTGCAGGTACACGAGATAGGTTGCCAACGCCTTGCGCTCAGGGCCGTTGCCTGGGAATGGCGGCATATACGGTCGCGCGTTGTGCATCATCCCGATGTAGGCATCGAGTGCGCTGACGCTCCATGGTTGGTTGCCATACATGTTTGCAACCACTGCGCGAATTCCGTTGATGCCGTCGACGGTGTGGCATCGCGTGCACGTCAAGTTGAAGACCTCGCGGCCGGCTTCGACTTCGTTATCCGACGTAATCTGGCGCACCCGCGTATACGTTGCATGGGCCAAGACGCCATCACGCTGCAAAATCGGGTAGTCAGCCTTGCGAAAACCGTTGGAATACAAGTAGCCGGGAATCGCGTACGGTTTGCGCGTGAACTCGCGCACGCGCTCAAACGTGCCGAGCAATAAGATCGCTAAGAGCGCAGGCACAAGCAAGACGACGCGTGGCAACGTGCGTGGCGCCAACCGTGCCCACAAAGCGATCAATCCGATTGCAACTACCGCACCTACCAACACGGTGATCGCTCCGTGCGACCATTGTGCGAGTTGTTGGGTCAGCAGTGCCACCGGCAGTTGCGCCTTCATCGCGACCGGCACACGTGTTGCGTACCAGTAGCCACCAACCAGACAAAGTGGCATCCAAGCCAACATCCAGCCACCGATTGCACGCAACGCCGCCGCTTGAATCTCCGAGCGGCGAGGTGTAACAAATGCAGTCACCACCAATCCAAACGCACCCGCCATGACCATTGCGACCGGCGTACGAAACGCGAGCTGTGGCAGATAGAGTGGATTCAAAAACCCACTAAGCAGCGTGCGGTCGGTGCCCCATGAGCCCGGGTCCATCATGAAGCTCAAAATGGCGACGATGATCGCCATGGTAAGCCACGAAGCCAACGCCAAGCCAAAGCCCAACTTCACATGGCTTACTTTCTTTGTACCCACCCATTTTTTCCATGACAGGTAGTACGCCAAGATCAGCACAACTTCGGTGACAAAGACGATCCACTCAGTAAACCATGCCCAAAAGAACACTCTGATGAGACTGCCGATAGCGTATGGGTTGACGAGTCCCGCTGACAGCCAAATACCCACGCCCGTCAGCGCACCGACGGTGGTGGTTACGAAGAAGAATATCGCAAGCATGCGAAACGCTAAGCGGTCCCATTGTTGCGCTTGGGTGCCGTCGGTAGCGCGCACGCCGCGCCGCTCAAGATACGCAATGAGTGGAATGCCGCCGACGGCCATCGCGTGATTGATCACCACATGCAAGATCGCAATGATTGCGATCAAGCCGCGATTGTTCAGCCAGTCCAAATGAAAGACAGGAAAGTCCATGCCGGCCTTCTACGTCGCAAGCGTCGCCACAACAAGGTGACGCCCCGCCGCGCGACGCTTAACCGCGCGACAAAAGGCTGTCGCGATGTGACACAACGCCGCAGCGCTGCGTCAAGTTGTCGACCGTTGCTAGCGTCGACGAGCGAGCTTGCGTTGCAAAGATCTGCGATGCAGCCCAAGCGCCACCGCAGCACGCGAAATGTTGTTATCGCAAGCGACCATAACCCGGTCGATGTGCTCCCATTCAACATCATCGAGGGTTGGCACCGTCGGCCGCGGCGGCGTGCGCGCAGCGCGCGGCTCATGCTCCAATGCATGCACAATTTCTTTGATGTCGGCGGGCTTGGTCAAGTAGTGGCTAGCACCCGAGCGCACAGCATCAAGTGCCGTCGCGATGCTGCCAAATCCGGTGAGGACCACAATCCTGGTCGAGCTATCGATCGTGTGTAAACGCCGTACCACGTGCAAGCCCATCATGCGCGGCATGCGCAAATCGACGATGGCGCAATCGGGCGGTGCGCTGGTTGCTGCAAACAGTGCGGCTTCGCCATCGGCAAAGCCCGTTGCTGCATAGTCGCGTTCGTTGAGGGCTTGCACGAGCCGATCGCGAAAACGATCTTCGTCGTCGATTACAAAAACGGTGCGAGCAGCTTCGGGCAGTTCATTCATAGAGCAGCTTTGAAGTTAAGATTGTGTGCGATGGCCAGATCAACCTGCGTGCCACCCTGAGGTCTTACCGTAATTTCAAGATGTCCACCTAGCTGTGTTGCAAGGGTCCGCGCGAGGTAGAGGCCTAAGCCTAAGCCGCCGGTTTCATGTTTGGTTGAAATAAATGGCGTTCCGATCTGCAGCAGCGTCGTGGGTGCTATCCCTGGTCCACGATCGCGAACGCAGAAGTGCACAAGTTCATCAACAAAAATGTCGAGTTCCACTGCAGCAGTGACACCGATTTGCGCTTGTGCCTCGAATGCATTGCGGACCAAGTTATTGATCGTTTGCGCCAAAGTTTGCACGGGCGCGACGCAATCCAGCTCGCCATTGTTGCCAGCATAGGAAATTGTGAGGGCAGCTCGCAGTTGGGAGGGCAATTGTTGTTGCGCGATTGCAACCACGGTGGCCGCGGTTGTGGCGACCGGCATCTCGCCCATTTGTTCGCCAGTACGGGACGACAGCATTGCCAAGATGTCGCGACAACGCATCGCCTCCTCGAAGATCAGGGTTGCATCGTCGCGTAGCATGGCCGTTGCAGCACCTTGTTCAAGCCGCGTACAAAGTTCTTGTGCAGCAAGCGCAATCGTTGCCAGCGGCGATCCAAGCTCGTGCGCAGCGTTACCAGCGAACGTCGAAAGCATCGCGAGTCGCTCATTTTGGTACTGCAATTGTGCAGCGGCTTCGAGCTTGCGGTCCCGCGCACGGATCGCATAGGCGATTTGACGCACGGTATGTGCCACGCTGACAGCGGCTCCAGCATATAGCAACCACATCCACAACTCGGCCCGAACGCGTTCGCTCTCAAGTGGCCCGACCGCAGCTTTTACAGGCATGTAAAGCAGGATGCCAAAAACGACAATGCTCACCAGCGCAACCAGCCAGACCTGCGCGGTTTCAAGCAACAACGCAGCAACCGCCACTTCAACCAGCAAAAAGATCGAAAAAGGATGGGCCCCACCCCCGACCGCCGCCAGCAGTGTCGCTAGCACAACAACATCTGACACCACAATTGTCAGCGTGAGATGCGCGGATCGATAGCGATTAGCTAGCACGGTAATCGTGACGTTGCTGACGAGCGTGTAAGCGGCCAATACCGCGAGCGGCCACACAGGGCTCGCAGCGGCTAGCGCACCGTCGACAAAAGCCAAGGTTACCAGTTGGCCAACGACCATGCCCAAACGCAAACGGACAACCCACGCAATTTCTTTTCGCGGCAGCAGGCGTTCGAAGAAGTCCGCAAGCGTCATGGCGTCCTTTAGCCTAAAGCGCCTTTGCAAACTAGGCCCTTGACGAATTTTACGGTTGCCTAGTCCGCTGCGACCAACGCCGCTTCGGCAGCCTGTGTTGCCAACGCGATAGTGCTGCGATTCATGACGGCGAGCCGATCAAGGCTGCGACTGGCGCGATGAAACGCTTGTTTCGAAACTTGCAAGTCACCCGAAAACGCTTCATCCAAGTCGACGACTAAGTACAAGATGTGCGCAATGCTCCCGGCCATCGCAGCCGTGATCAAAGCATGCATGCTCATGCGATCAACCGGCAACAAGTACATTGAGCCGATGAGAATACCAGCGCCGCTAAACAATAAGATCTTAAGCGCTATCGGCAATCTGGTACGAGCCGCAACTAAACGCAGCGTGCGCAACTCATTGAGATCGTTGAAGCGGGAAACCACTTCGCCAAAAACTTCACTGTCACACGTGCTTGAGCCGCAACCAACGATTGCCAGCCAAACATCGTCGAGCAAGTGCCCGGTTTTTTCCATCACGGCGTCATCGCTTTGGGCCATCGCATCCCACTCTTGGTGAATCACGGCATCAAGATATGCGCGTAGCGATTCCATCACTGCAGCGTGCCGCTCATGCGACAATCCGCCAACGGTTCGATACACATCAACGATGGCTGACGCTTCCCGCGCAACGTAACCACGAGCTTCGTTGAACTGCCCCCAGACCACGTAGACTACAAACGCCAACAGCACGGCGTAGATGCCGCCGACAGTCTGCAGATAGTTGCCGACTGAATCGCCGGACTCGCGTAACACGCTGACCGGCAGCAATTCACGCGCTACAAACAGCCCCGCCATAGCCGCCGCCGTCACGCCAGCAACAGTTGGCGTCAACGACAGAAACGTGCGAAACGCGCGACGAATAGCCATCGTTACTTCGGCAACGTATCGACGCCTGCAGTGAGCGCCGTGTCAGTGTTACGGCCATTGCGCGAGATCAGCAAGCTGCCACCCACGGCGGTGCCACCAAACCGCACGGTCGCCGTGCCACCGTCGGCAAACGTGAGCGCAACGCCGCGCTTATCGCCGCTATCGCTCAACGTCGCCGTGCCGACATCGCCGTCGATCCAAATCACATGGAGGAACTGGTTGTTACCGCCTGACACAGTCGCATCAAGCCGCGAGCCCTTCATGAAATCGCTGTCGCTAGTTTGCGCATACACCGACGACACGGCGTTATCTGGCAACAGGCGCTGCGCCGTGAGCTTGTGGCCAGCCGCCATCATGCTGGCTGAGTTGCCAGCGATCGTCGGCACTTCCGGCATGTTCAACTGCCACACTTGTTGCGTGCCGGCTTTGGTGTTTACACGGTCGAACACCACCAATGCATTGGGTTCGATGAAAACGATTTCGCGTTCCATTTTGCTGATCGCAGCGTTGCCTTTGTAGGCAGGCGTCAGGTCGGCGGCCGTATGCAACCACCCGTCACCGCGGTGCAATGCCGTAAGCGTCGAAACCGTTCCGTACTGCTGGGTCACATCTTCGCCATCAGCCACCACGCGCACGATGTTGTGATACTTGGTGTCTTGCGGGATGCCCGAATGCGAATCGATAATTGGATCGTACGCCAACCAACCGTCTTTGTAGATCAAGAAGTTGCCTTGGTCTTGATGCGCATGCGACTCGGTGTACGCGCCGGCCGAGAAGTTCACCCAGGTTGCATCTTTGTCCCAGCTGGTACGCGTGTACACTTGGCCAATGCCTGGCGCGTAGTGCGAGCGACCAAGGTTGGTCAGCGGTGCCGCCTTCAGATCCGGCGCCGACGTTAACAACTCGTGCACAAAGTTAAACGGGCTGACCATCTCGGTTACCGACGATGCTGCCAACAACGTCTTTGCCGGCCCAGCAGCAGCATCGGTTTGATAGCGTGACATCAGCTCAAGCATGTAATGCCGATGATAATCGTAGAGCGATGCTGTTGAGTCGCGAGCGTGGTCGCCGGTCGGCGCCAAGCGATCGAGCGTAGGCACGATTTGATGGATGTTGGTGCGCAGCGACTCGCGTGCATGATCAGTTAGTACGCTGATGTCTTCGCCGGTCGAACCTTGCCAAAAGTCGTACAGCCAAAACAGTTCCTTCATCGACACGCCATAGCCTGTGCCTTCGCGCGAACCGCCACCGGCGAGGTCAGCGGTGAACTGCGGGATCAACTGGCTGCCGATCTTGGTGTCACGAAACATCGTGATCCATTCGTCACCGCTGGCGATTTCGCCGTGAGCGCCGAGGCCAAGCAGCATCGTGGCGCGCAAAAAGGAGTAGTAGTAGTTGTTCGACGGATTATCGATCGACCAACCGGACCAATCGAAAACTTTGCCGCCCCATTCGGCCCGGTCGTGATGCCAGACGTTCCATACCGCGTGATCGGCTAGTTCCAACCACCGCTTCTTCTGCGACGCAGAAACCTGATCAAAACACCAATCATACGTCAGCATGATATCGCCGACGGTTTCACCGACGTAGAGATAACTGTCGCGTGCAAGTTCAGGCCGGCCACCGTCCGCAATCAATTTCTCTTCGCCAGCGACGATCTCATCGACCTTTTTCACTGCAGCCGTGCAGTATTTGGCGTCACCCGTGATCTGGCTCGCTAGCGCTGCGTACCAACCTTGAAACAAGTACACATCATTACCACCCAACCAACCATCAACCATTTTCAAAAAGCGGGTGGCCTCAGGCCGCGCCGCTTGCACTGCGGCTACCAAGCGCTCTTTGTTCCGAGGCAAATAGATCCGCGGATGATTTTCTTCGAGCACCGGGTCGCCGCCGCCACCGCCACCGCATCCCGCACTTGCAATCAAGGCGGCCCCAGACACCAGTGCCGCCAATCGTAGTTGTCCAAACATGTCGCGTATTTTGCCTTGTTACACCGACGAGACCAACCTCGAGATCCGCTTAAGTGCAGCACAAACGCAGCCCCACGTCAGGCAATGTAGGCAAGCCACCCACCAAACAAAAAAGGTACCCGTTTTGCAACGAGTACCTGCCTGCAAAGCTAAGGCTGGCAGCGCTTACTTCACGCCTGGCACCGTTTCCATCGTGTCTTTGGTTGGCCCGCTGTTTTGCTGTTGCACGCCTTGAGCGCCAAGGATTTGGAACACAACCCGCCGGTTGGTGGCCCGCCCCTTGTTGGTCTTGTTATCAGCAATTGGCTGAGTCTCGCCGTAACCTTCGGATTCCAACCGAGCTGCGTCAACGCCGCGCTTGATTAGATAGAGCATGACTTGTTTGGCGCGACGGCGCGACAGGTCGAGGTTGTAAGCGTCATTGCCTTGGCTATCGGTGTGCCCTTGCACCTGCACTCTTGCAATCTCAACGTGAGCGTTGAGCACACGCGCGACGTTGTCGAGCAACTTGTTCGACTTAACGAGGATCTCGTCTTTGTCAAACTTGAAGTAAACCACGTCGAGGATGTCGAGCTTGCCATCGCGAATCACAACCAACTGCTTGTCCTTGCAGCCTTGATTCTTGGCACTGCCTGCTTCGTCTGGACAGTTGTCAAGACGATCAACCACGCCGTCGCGATCGAGATCTGTGTCTGGGCAACCCAGATTCTCAACGGGTCCAGCAACATCGGCGCACTTATCGTTTACGTCCAATGTCTTGTCGGCATCGTTGTCTGGGTCTGGGCAACCGTCGCCGTCTTCGAAGTTATCTTTATCTTCTGCTGCATCAGGACACGTGTCGCGGTCGTTGGTGATGCCGTCGCCGTCGCGATCAGCCACATCTGCGCAACCATCTTCATCTTGGAAGCCGTTGACAGCTTCGGCTTCGAGCGGACACTTGTCGACTGTGTCGAGGAAGCCGTCCCCATCGTTGTCAGCATCTGGACAGCCATCGTCGTCTTTAAACGTGTCTTTATCTTCCGCTTCGTTGACGCACTGGTCCGCGACATCAAGAATGCCATCGTTGTCGTTGTCAGCGTCTGGACAACCATCAGCGTCTTGGAAGCCATCCAAATCTTCTTTTTCAGTGCGGCATTTATCCTTCGAATCGCGAATGCCATCACCGTCGGAATCTTCATCTTCAGGCGTGTCTTGCAAACGCCCGACGCGGACACCCGCGAGCAAGCGAAAGTCCGGCGTGCCGAAGCCTTGTTGGATGCCAACACCGCCGCCAGCAAAAGCGATCCACTTGCCACCGATTTCGTAGCTTGGCCCGCCAATCACTTCGAGGTGGTTTTGGTTAAAGTTCCGAAACGGATGCGCTGCGGCTACTGCCGACGAAACCGTCAGATCAAGCTCCAACGGCTTGCTTGCAAAACGGTAACCACCACCAACGCGCAACGAGATTTCGTCGTCGACGACTTGGTTCACTACCGTCGACTGCTTACGTGCAAAGTAACCGATGTTCGCTGCATATCGCCACCCACCGTCGCGACGCGATACCACTAACGTCGGTTGGACCGTCAAGCCATCGTCGCCGCGATAGTTTTTCGACAAGCCTGACGGCAAGCCGATTTCCGCCATCAATGCCAAGTCAACCTTGTGTTTAGCTTGGCGCAAAATCCCAAACTTCGGTGACAACCGAATGTCGCCGAACGCAACGCCGCTGATCGATGCCAAATCCATCGAGACGCCCGGAATCGCAGCGTCACGATCTTGATAGAGCACGAGTGGAACGCTCACCGACAATTGCAGCCACTTGAACAGCGCATAGCTCGCTGCCAGTTCGCCACCGACGCGGTTTTTTACCAGGTCGCCAACGCGTTCACGCGAACCATTAACCGTTTGGTACACCACCAACGGTTCGTTGGCGTAGCCCAACCACAAGCTGAGTTCCCACGCTTTTGGGGAACGTAAGCCGCCCCACTCCACCCCCAACAAACCGTTGCGGTCGGTCGAGAGATGAAACCGCTCAACTGGAAAGTCGCGATTTTCGACGACGGCTTGAGCATGCGCGCTATTGCCCATGTTGGCAGCAGCAAACACCGAGCCGCCAGCAACGGCAGCAACGGCCATCCGGGAAAAATCGCGCGCAGCCACGCGCGGTGGGTTGAATGCCAGCGACTTGTCGTTGGCAGCAGGAGCAGCAAGGTCTCCTCTATTGCCCCGGCGCCGGCGGCGCAGCAGTGCCGCACCAACCAACATCAAGCCGAGCGTGCCTGCGCCTTGACCAGCTCCGCCAGTCGAACAACCACCACCGGACACGCCGAGGTCATCGTTGAAACCGTCGTTATTTTGGTCGCTATCGCATTCATCACCGATCTTGTCATTGTCGCCATCGGCTTGGTCAGCGTTCTTCTTGGCTGGGCAGTTGTCGGCTTCGTCGCGCCAACCGTCGCCATCCATGTCGTTCTCACAAGCGTTACCCACGCCGTTGCCGTCGCCGTCGGCTTGATCCGCGTTCTTCACCAAACGGCAGTTGTCAGGATTCATCGGACCATCATTCACGCCGTCGGCATCCGAGTCGGTGTCGATGTAGTCAGGCGTGCCATCGCCATCGGTATCGACAGGCGGCGTCATTGGATCAAGGTCGCCAGCTTCGTCGATGTCGTTCACGCCGTCAGCATCCGAATCAGTGTCGACAAAGTTGCCTTTGCCATCGCCGTCGGTGTCGATGCAGTCTTCGACCACGTCAGGGATCTTGTCGCCGTCGAGGTCACGCGTCAGGTCGTCGTCGGCGCGGACGTTTGGATCCGATTCACCAGCGTCCAAGCGGCCGTTGTGATCAACATCTTCGATGCCGTCCTTCATGCCACCGCGATCGGTATCTGGGTTCACTGGGCTGGTGCGGGTCGATGGATCAGCATCTGGCACAAACACACCCTTGGTGGTGTCGGTACCTGGCCCAGGCGCAACCACACCGGTTTCGGTGCCGTCGAACAAACAATCGTTATCGCTGTCTGGATCGAGCACGTTGTTCTTGCCATCGCCATCGGTATCGTCGCTTGGGTTCGCTTCTTTGCCGTCTGGCACACCGTCGTCGTCGGTATCAGGATCGTTTGGATTCGAACCCAACACGGTTTCTTCGGCGTCGGTTAAACCGTCGCCATCCGTATCAACCGCGGTGACGTCGTCGGCTTTATCGTTTGGATTGAGCTCGCCGCTATCGATGCTGCCGTTGTGGTTCACATCTTCAGCGCCATCGCGAATGCCGCCTCGATCAGTGTCAGGGTTAACCGCACTAGTCGTGGTGGATGGATCGGCATCCGGGATGAAGTGGCCCTTGGTTGGATCGGTACCATTGGCCGGCGTGCCAGCTGGCATGGTAACGCCGAGCTCGGTGCCGTCGAAGATGCCGTCGTTGTCGGCGTCTGGATCAAGCACGTTGATCAAGCCGTCACCATCGGTGTCGTCAGCGTAGTTTGGTTCAGCGCTATCGATCACGCCGTCGTCGTCGGTATCGATGTCAGTTGGATTGCTGCCGATGAGGATTTCTTCGGCATCCGACAAGCCGTCGCCATCGGTATCAACATTGTTGCCACCGTTATCATCGGCGCCTTGGCCCTTGACTGGGTTGGTTTCGGCGCCGTCGACGCGACCGTTGTGGTTGGTGTCTTCAGTGCCGTCGTTCACGCCACCATCGTCGGTGTCAGGATCGAGCGGATTGGTACGGGTGGTTGGGTCGGCGTCAGCAATGAAGTGATTCTTGCTTGGGTCGGTGCCGTTGCTTGGCGTGCCAATTGGTGCGGTCACGCCAGCTTCAGTGCCGTCGTACAAGCCGTCGTTGTCACTGTCTGGATCAAGGCCGTTGATCAGCCCATCGCCGTCAGTGTCATCTGCGTAGTTAGCTTCATCGCCGTCAGAGATGCCGTCGTCATCACTGTCAATGTCGTTCGGATTGGTGCCGATAAAGATTTCTTCAGCATCCGACAGCCCGTCGCCGTCGGTGTCGACGTTGATGGCTGCGGCATCGTCTGCACCATGGCCAGCGGTTGGGTCGGTTTCGCTACCGTCCTTGGCGCCGTTATGGTTTGCATCTTCCGAGCCGTCCGAGACACCACCGTTGTCGGTGTCAGGATCGAGCGGGTTGGTAACGGTGGCAGGATCCGCATCAGCAACGAAGTGATGTTGATTGATATCGGTGCCACCAATCGCGCCTACCGTTGGGGTTGGCGTGGTGACACCCATTTCAGTACCGTCGTACAGGCCGTCGTTGTCGGAGTCGGGGTCGAGCACGTTGATGATGCCATCGCCGTCGCTGTCTGAAGCGAAGTTTGGTTCTTCGCCGTCGACCACACCGTCGTCATCGGTGTCTTTGTCGCTTGGGTCCGAACCCATCGCCAATTCTTCTGCGTCGGCCAAGCCGTCGCCGTCGGTATCAACCAACACATCGTCGGCCTTGTTGTTTGGATCGGTTTCACCAGCGTCGATCATGCCGTTGTGATTTGCATCTTCGGCACCATCGCGAACTCCGCCGCGATCGGTGTCTGGGTTCACCATCGACGTAGTCGTCGTTGGGTCTGCGTCAGGTACGAAGAACCCCTTCGCTGGATCGGTGCCGTCTGCTGGGGTGCCCACAGGTGTCGTGACGCCAGTTTCGGTGCCGTCGAAGATACCGTCGTTGTCCGAGTCTGGGTCAAGCACGTTGATGGTACCGTCACCGTCGTTGTCGGCCGCGTAGTTGGCTTCATCGCCATCTGCCACGCCGTCGTCGTCGGTGTCTTTGTCGTTCGGATTCGAACCAATGGCGATTTCGACGGCATCTGGCAGGCCGTCACCATCGGTGTCGGTTGCTAGAACGTCGTCGCTCTTCACATTTGGATTGGTTTCGCCACTATCGACACGACCATTGTGGTTCACATCTTCATTGCCGTCCGTGACGCCACCGTCGTCGGAGTCGGCATCAAGTGGGCTGGTGCGGGTCGCCGGGTCAGCATCTGGCACAAAGTTGTGGTTACCCACATCCGTGCCCTTGATGGTGCCAACTGTTGGGATCGGATCGGTCACGCCAGCTTCGGTACCGTCGAAGATACCGTCGTTGTCTGAGTCTGGGTCGAGCACGTTGATCGCGCCGTCGCCATCGGTGTCGGTTGAGAAGTTCGGTTCAGCACCGTCAGCTACGCCGTCGTCATCGGTGTCTTTGTCGCGTGGGTCCGAGCCCAAGAACGCTTCGAGCGCATCCGACAAACCGTCGCCATCGGTATCGATCACGGTGGTGTCGTCGCCGCCATTGCCAGCGGTTGGGATGGTTTCGGTGCCGTCCGGCTGACCATTGAGGTTGCTATCTTCGCTGCCGTCGATAACCGTACCGTTGTCGGTATCCGAATCGAGCGGATCGGTCTTAGTCGTGCCAGCGTCAGCGTCGGGCACAAAGAAGCCCTTCGTTGGATCGGTGCCATTGGTTGGCGTGCCGGCTGGCGTAGTGATGCCAACTTCAGTGCCGTCGAACAAGCCATCGTTATCCGAGTCTGGATCAAGCACGTTGAACACACCGTCGCCATCGCTATCGGTGTTCCAAACGGGTTCCGTCCCGTCGGTTACGCCGTCGTCATCGGTGTCGATATCGTTTGGATTCGAACCGAAGAAGACTTCGCCCGAGGTGCACAGGCCATCGCTATCATCGTCGATCCCGTCGTTGACAGGGTCCACGATGCCACTTGCACAGTCATCGCAACGATCGAAGTCAAGGTCGCGACACTTGGTCGGGTCGAGCGGATTCGAGTCTTGGCCGTTTGGCACACCGTCGCCGTCGAGGTCGTTGGTCGACGCGGTGCGAATCTCAGTAGCATCATCAACATCCGTCGTCGAAGGATCGTCAGACGAGCGTGGGCCGTAGCCTGCATCAGCAACCAACGTTGCTTGGTTTTGCAACACGGTGCCCACTGGCGTTGGATCTTTCACCTTCGACCTAAAGGTAATGGTCACCGTCGAGCCGTTGGCGATCGTCATCGACGAGGTCGTCAACACCGCTGGTGCACCAGCAACCGTAACGGAGCCACCACTGTTCGTCGCGCTGCCGGTAACAAACGTCGACGTGCCAGTTGGAATCGTGTCGCTCACCACCACACCGGTGGCTGGCCCCGTACCAGTGTTTTGCACCTTGATGGTCCACGTCACGATGTCGGATGGTTCCAGTGGCAAGCCGTCGAGGTCGGTCACGGTCTTGGTGAACACCAAGCGTGGCGCTTTCGGCGACAAGGTTGCTTGGGTCGTCGCATCGCCGTTGCCCGTGGCTTCGTCGGTGATCGCGTTGCCATCGTTATCAAAGCCATCGGTCAACGGGTTGATCGCACCACCAACACTACCCGCTTGGCCAAAGTAGGCCGCCAGCGTTGCAGTGACATCAACCGTAGTCGGTGGAATGCCTTGGTCAGCAGTGAGGTTGAATGGGAACAACAGCGAACCACTTGGATCAACGCAGCCGACAACTGGGAACGTCAGCGTCGTGCCCGAGAGCAAGCCTGCTTCACCAGCGTCGTCGGCGCCGTTCACCAAGTCGTTGTCCAAACCGTCGGTGAGCAAGTTCGCAACCGCAAAGCCGGCTGGCACTGCCACTGAGATGGTGGTGTCGCACACTTGCGACGTACCGCTGTTGGTCAACGTTACGTTGACTGGAATCGATTCACCCGCTGCTGGCGTGCTGCCACCTGGCAACACAATCGCAATGCGAGGCTTCGGCACTGCGAAGCTCACGCCCGCCGATGCATTCGCAACGCTGATGCCGTCGGTCGTGACATTGACGGTGTTGGTTGGCGTGCCAGCGTCGATGCCGGCTGCAAAGTCAGCGCGAACCGAGACGATGATGGCGAAGGTATTGCCAACTTGGCCAGCCGAACCGGTGGCATCAATGGCCGAGAACGTCCACGCCAAGGCTTGGCCAGGCGTGCCCGAGGTAGCGCCGGTGAACGCAGGGATGGTGCCAACAAAGCCAGTGCTATCGAGCACAGCATTGGTAATCGACAAGCCCGCTGGCGGATCGTCGGTGACGATCACGTTCGGATTGTTACCGTCTGGCACGGTAACGGTGATTTTGTATTGGGCGGTTTCACCTGGCGCCAACAATGGATCGGCAGTGAGCGGCAAGCTCGACGAGCCAGCGACGAATGACTTCGCCGTCGTCGTGACACGGCTGGTGGTCAACGTGCCGCTGGTTGAGCTAGCGATATAGTTGTTCAACGTGTCGCCGTTGATACCGGTGCGTTCGCTTGGCGTGCCGGCTGGCGTGCCAGCATGTGATGTCCAGGTGGTGGTTGCAGGAACCGCACCGATGGTCGAACCAACGTCGAGCGATTCGTTGACGGTAGTGTTGAACTGCACGTTGCACGTGTTCGGGCTGGTCACATCTGCGACGGTAACCGTTACGGTATTGCCAACAATTGAACTGCTCGTGATCGTGCAGCCCGACGCTGAAATGCTGGCGGCCGTCGGGGTCAGGCCGGTACCCGTGAGATTGAACGTGGTCGTTACATCGTGGGCGACGCCGTTCGAACCGGTAGTATTCGTGATCGCCGTCTTCACCGTAACCGTGTCGCCTGGGTCAACGTTGCTAGGGCCCGTTGCGGTGGTGACCACGCTCAATGCAGGTTCTGTGATGGTGATGTTCTGGCTGGTTGCCGAACCGCCAAAGATGCTGACCTTGTTGTTGGCGGTAACGCCGCTTTGCGCGACCAACACGTTTTCAACACCGACCGTCACGCGGAATGAGAATTGTTCATTCGCAGCGTTCGGTGGATTGCTCAGAATGCCGAGGTTCCAAGCAACGGTTTGACCAACCTGCGGCGAACCACCGAGGGTCGGCGTGCCAAGCGCGCAATTGACGAACCCGCTACCTGTGTTGCATTGCACGTTCGACGCATTCGTTAGTGCGGTAACACTAACGAACACCAAGCCAGGCTGCAGGGTGTCATTGATGATGACGTTGCTGCGGGTGCCTTCTGGCACGTCGACGGTGATGTCATAGGTGAATGTGTCACCAATCGTGTACGAGGTCGTGCCCGGCGTAGTGAGCGTTTTGGTCAACGCAAACTCTTTAATCACCACCGTGCCGGTGTAGTTGTTGGTGTAGGCACGCTCAACATCTTCATCGGTAAACGGCGACACCGAAGCAGGTGTGCCAACTTGCGACGAGTAGGTTGCCGTCGAAGGCACGGTAATCGTCTGGCCGGTTGCCACACTTGCAACGACCGTTGCGCTGAACGTCAACGTCGACGTTTGGCCTTCTGGGATCGCCGGGTAGGTAAACGTCAGCACATTGCCAACCACCGTCACTGAGCCTGGCGCCAAGCCCGACGAGCTAATGAACGATGCCGTGTCGAATTCTGCTGGCAGCGTGACGGTGTACGTTACGTCTTTGGCATCGTAGCTATCGGCGGCGTGGCCAAGCACAACCGTGAAGGTTGCCGTGTCGCCTGCATCGTAGGATGGCGCGTCGGTCGTGGTTACCGCAACCAGTGCTGGTTCTTCAACGTCGATGTCTTGCGCGTTAGCGTTGACGCCGGTGCCGTTGTTCAACCACTTGACGTTGACGTTGTTGTCAACGTTATCGTTGACACGACTGGTCGACGCGTTGTTGGCGACGGCGACTTGGTAGGTGATTTCAATCTTGTCAGTGCCGGTGTTGCCCGTGTTCGAGTTGGCAACCGTACCGAGGTTCCACGTAAAGCCGGTCGCCGTGACCACCGGCGTGCCGCCCGACGTGATACCGGCTGTGCTGAACGAAATCGTCGGCGTCGAAACCATCACCAATTGTGGATCGAGCGTATCGGTGACCACGACATTCGAGGTCGAACCTTCCGGCACGGTTACGGTCACTTTGTAATCGAACGCATCGCCGATCGTGCGGCGATCAGGGTCGGTCACCGCGCCAAGCCGAACTTTGGCAATTGCCAAGCTCGCCATACCGACGGAGGACGACGTGGTTTCTTGTGCACCAGTCTGCGCAATCGAGCCAACCAGATTCGGGTCGACCGTCGAGCCGTTGCCGTCGTCGTATAGAAACTCATCGAGCTTGGCATCATTTTTGGTTGTGGCTGTCGCTTCGATCGTGCTCGCGACGGTGCAGTCGAAATCGGCATAAACGATGTTTTTGCCTGCGGGTCCAGTAGTGCCAGGAATCGTGCTGGGTGCGATTAGAATTACTTGGTTACCGATGGTAGTGCGGTCGCGCGTCGCGCCAGCGCCATCTTTGACTGCAACCAACGCACAATTGAGGCCAGCAGCTGGCGTGTCACTGAACTTCACACCAGTTGCTGGTTCGCGACCGGTGTTTTCGATCATCACGCGGTAGCGGATCACATCACCGGCGTCCGCGTTGGCAACTTGGCCCAACTCTGGGACGAGCGGACTGCTGTAGGTAGCAGCACCGGTTGGCGACGGCGAAATCGTCGAGTGCGCGTTGGTGGTCGAAATCGCGCCTTTGTAAATGTTCAAGCGCGGCGCCGTCATGGTGACCGATGCCACCGAGGTAGCTGTAATACCTTGCGACCCTTGTACCAAGTTGGTCAGTTTAAAACCGTCTTGAACTGGCGAGTTTTGCACTGTGTAATCGAACAAGATGTGCACTTTTTTCTCGACGGTCGGAGCCGACGAGAACGCTGGGAATGT
>Ga0116158_10001245_pt1 | contig 23331 bp, 19 predicted proteins | sample AD_UKC052_MetaG_FD_89883 | JGI IMG/M metagenome (GOLD analysis project Ga0116158, IMG submission 89883) | Active sludge microbial communities of municipal wastewater-treating anaerobic digesters from USA - AD_UKC052_MetaG | ecosystem: Engineered > Bioreactor > Anaerobic > Digestate | place: USA... | reverse complement strand
GGGAATCGCTTATTTAGTTTTGTTAAATAAGTATCAAACCCCTCTTGACCATATATACCAGGTTCGCGTGTGCCAAGCAAATTTAAATTTGGACCATTTAAAATGAGAAGTTTCATCTTATTATTGTTTTAAATTAATCTAATACTGTTACCCAATTATGAATGTCAGCCTCGTCTCCATATTGTATAGCACGTAGTTTGTTATACAATATGGTACAAATAGGACCTGGTTTTCCATCTTTCGAGAAAACGTATGATTTATTATTGTCGATATCATCCAAACGTTCGATAGGACTGATTACAGCCGCTGTTCCGCAAGCTCCTGCTTCTTCAAAACTGTCAAGTTCTTCTTCCAGAATTGGGCGACGCTCAACCTTTAATCCTAAATCTTCAGCTAATACCATCAAACTCTTGTTAGTTATTGAAGGTAGGATAGATGTTGATTTTGGAGTTATATATGTATTGTTTTTAATTCCAAAGAAATTTGCAGCACCACATTCGTCAATATATTTCTTTTCTTTTGCATCCAAATAGAATTCTGAACAATATCCTTTTTCGTGTGCTTCTTCGTGTGCAGCTAAACTTGCGGCATAATTGCCACCTACTTTATATATACCTGTACCTAGAGGAGCAGAACGATCATGATTACGCGTAATTACATAAGGATTAGTTGAAAACCCTCCTTTAAAATATGGACCTACCGGTGATACAAAAACAATAAATAAATAATCTTTGGCCGGATTTACACCAATTTGTGGTGTGTAACCGAACAATACAGGTCTAATATATAGTGATGCGCCACTTTCGTAAGGTGGAACAAAACGTGCATTTTTTTTAACAGCAGATAATACTGCTTCACGAAAATATCCTTTAGGCAAGCACGGCATCTTGATTCCATTGCAAGAGGATTCTAATCGTTTTTCGTTTTCATCGATACGGAATATTCTGATTTTTCCGTCTTTACCACGGAAAGCTTTCAGCCCTTCAAATGCTTCTTGTGCATAGTGCAAGCAAGTTGCAGCCATGTGCATATTAATATACTCGTCTGTATGGGTTTCTAATTGTCCCCATGCACCATTGTGATATTCACAGCGAATATTGCAGTCTGTTTTTATGTAACCGAACGAAAGTTCAGACCAATTAATAGATTCCATAAACGTAAAATTTTCTAATTCACTACAAAAGTACTTCTTTTCTAATGAATTTCCAATCAAAAAAACTAACTTTGTACCACTATGAAATCACAATTCTTCAAATGTTTACGAATTGTCTGTTATCCCATTGGTTGGATATATGGTTTGGTAGTTATGATACGCAATTATTTGTTTGATGCAAAAATCATCAAAAGTACAAAGTATAAAATTGCGATCATTTCTGTTGGTAACTTGACAGTAGGCGGAACCGGAAAGACTCCACATGTTGAATATTTACTGCATATCTTATCTGATAAATTTAATACAGCAATGCTGAGTCGTGGCTATAAACGTAAATCTAAAGGTTTAGTTTTTGCAAATACGATTAATGCAAATGCGTCAATTTTGGGAGATGAAGCATACCAAGTATATTCAAAATTTCCACAAGTTAAAGTTGTCGTTGATAAAGATAGAAGAGAGGCATTACGAGAAATTGAGTCTATTTATTCAAACATTGATGTGGTAGTTATGGATGATGCCTTTCAACATAGGTATGTTAAGGCCGGTTTATCTGTGTTACTTGTAGATTATAATAGGATAATAACTGAAGATAAATTGTTGCCATATGGTGATTTGCGGGAGCCTGCTAGCGGAAAAAATCGCGCAGATATTATAGTAGTAACAAAATGCCCTATAGATCTTAGTCCGCTTGAAGTAAGAATACTACGAAAAAAATTATATCTCAGACCATTTCAGTCTTTGTTTTTTTCGACATATACATATCAAAAACCGGTAGCTGTATTTAAAGAAATAAGCGGTGAATTAAAGGAAGTTGGATCAGTCTTATTGGTAACGGCAATAGCCCAGCCAAAACCCTTGAAAGAATATTTGGAAGAACAATATAAAATAGTACAATCTGTATCATATTCAGATCATTATTTATTAAGTGAAAAGGATTGGTGTGATATTTCTGAGAGATTCCGTTTGTTGTCGGGACCTAATAAATATATATTTGTTACAGAAAAGGATGCTGCTAAATTAGTAGGGTGCAAATATATTCCGAATGACCTAAAATCGTATATATATGCCATTCCGTTGCAGATAAAAATTTTGCAAGGGAAACAAGATAATTTTAATAATAAATTTATTGATTATGTTGAAAAGAATAAACGAAACATCGTCGCACCTAAAGACCAAAATAAACGATATTCCAAAGATTGGCATAATATTGGGTACAGGTTTGGGTAATCTTGCTACACAAATTACTAACCGCCAGGAAATAAATTATGCAAGTATTCCTAACTTTCCATTATCTACAGTTGAGGGGCACAGTGGAAAATTAATTATTGGTAGTTTGGGAGCAGTGCGTGTGCTTGCAATGCAAGGTCGTTTCCATTATTACGAAGGATACGACATGAAAGAAGTAACATTCCCTGTAAGGGTAATGAAGTCTTTAGGTATTGAAATATTATTGGTTTCGAATGCCGCAGGAGGTATGAATCCTGATTTTAAAATAGGTGATTTGATGATAATATCAGATCATATTAATTTGTTTCCGGAAAACCCATTGCGAGGCAAAAATTTTAATGAGTTAGGGCCTCGTTTCCCTGATATGAGTGCTGCATACGATCAAGATTTGCGAACAAAAGCGAAGAAAATCGCACAACAACTCGGTGTTCAAGTAAAGGAAGGAGTCTATGTTGGTACTTCAGGTCCTACTTTCGAAACTCCTGCCGAGTACAGATATTTTAGGCGTATAGGTGGTGATGCAGTTGGAATGTCCACAGTACCTGAAGTAATAGTAGCAGTTCACTCAGGTATACGTGTATTTGCAATTTCTATCATAACAGATTTAGGCATAGAAGGTATTGTCGACACGGTATCGCACGAAGAAGTGCAACGCATTGCCGATAGCGTTCAGCCTAAAATGACTGCAATTATGAAAGGATTGATAGAGGAGTTGTAATCAGCCTCCCCAACCTTCGCGGTCTAGATTCCTGTATCCTATGGCTTCGGATAAATGTTCTGCTGTTACTCTTTCTGAATTATCTAAGTCGGCTATTGTGCGAGCAACTTTAAGGATTCTGTCGTATGCTCTTGCTGACAAGTGCAGTTTAGACATTGCATATTGTAACATTTTGAGGCCGGCTTCGTCGGGTTGAACATATTTGTGTAATAGCTTAACAGTCATTTGTGCATTGCAGTGCACTCCATTTGAATTCTTATATCGTTTTTCTTGTATGTTGCGAGCGTTTATTACCCTCTCACGAATAATGGCACTTGATTCTGATTGATTTCTATTTGACAATTGTCCAAATGAAATTGGAGTAATCTCAATTTGAAGATCAATACGATCTAAAAGTGGACCTGAAATTCGGCTCAAATATTTTTGAACAGCTCCGGGTGCACAAACACAAGGACGTTCAGGATGATTATAATAACCGCAAGGACATGGATTCATAGATGCAACTAGCATAAAACTTGCAGGATATTCGATACTGCAACTTGTGCGTGAAATTGTAATCTTTCTGTCTTCTAATGGCTGTCTCATAACTTCCAATACAGATCTCTTAAATTCAGGTAATTCGTCAAGAAATAGTACTCCATTATGTGACAAGGATATTTCACCTGGTTGAGGATATGTGCCACCACCTACTAGAGCGGTGTCTGATATTGTATGATGAGGACTTCTAAAAGGTCTATGATGTAGTAAGGAAGTCGTTTTATCTAATTTCCCTGCAACAGAGTGTATTTTTGTCGTTTCTAATGCTTCGCTAAGTGATAATGGTGGAAGTATTGATGGTATTCTTTTAGCCATCATCGATTTTCCTGCTCCCGGAGGGCCAATTAATATAATATTATGTCCACCTGCTGCAGCCACTTCCAGTGCGCGTTTAACTGATTCTTGACCTTTTACATCTGCAAAGTCAGGCTCATCTTTATTTACATGATTTAAAAAATCCTCTTTAGTATTTACTATTGTGGTTTCTATTTTTGTTTTTTCGTTTAAAAAATCGACTACCTCACTAATGTCATCTACGCCTAAAATATCCAATTCGTTCACAACTGCGGCTTCGCGGGCATTTTCTTTCGGTAGAATCAGCCCTTTGAATCCGACTTCTCGAGCTTTCACTGCAATAGGTAAAGCTCCTTTTATAGGCAAAACTTTTCCATCCAGTGATAGTTCACCCATTATTACATATTCGTTAAGTAATTTCTCTGACAGTTCTCCGGAAGCAGCCAAAATTCCCATTGCAATTGGCAAGTCGTATGATGAACCTGCTTTTCGTATGTCTGCAGGTGCCATATTTATAATTACTTGTTGTCTAGGAAACTTGTATCCTTTATGTCCGAAGGCAGACATGATACGTTCGTGACTTTCCTTGATTGCATTATCAGGTAAGCCAACTAAAAAGAATTTAATACCTGAAGAAACGTTTACTTCAACAGTAATAATTGTGGCATCGATACCTTGCACCGCTGCCCCGAATGATTTTACCAACATTGGGTAGTAATAAAAATTAATAAATTAAGATGTGTATTATAAACCTTAGTGGTTTACAATTTATTCTGCACTTGTATGCTTCAATTTTGCAATCAGTGTTTCATTGCCAACAGTTTCTTCATGCAAATCAACAAGAATTTCTGCATCCAAGGGTAAAAACATATCTACTCTTGAACCGAATTTAATAAATCCAAGTTGACTGTTTAGTGTACATTTTTCACCAACTTTGGCATATGTTACAATACGGCGTGCTAATGCACCGGCAATTTGTCTAACTAATATTGTTTGTTTATTTGTTGATTCAATTATAATTGACGAACGTTCATTTTCTGAACTGGATTTTGGAAGATAAGCTGCTAATTTTCGGCCATTTTGGTGTGATACGTGTTTCACGGTTCCTGATATAGGGTACCAATTTGCGTGAACATCAAAAACAGACATAAAAATAGACACTTGAATGCGCTTTTCTTTTAGTAAGTCATTTTCCATAACCGGTTCTATCACAACAATTTTTCCATCGGCAGGTGCAACTACATAAGTATCATCAGCAACTAATATTCTGTTGGATATGCGGAAAAAGTGTGTGAAAAATATAAATAAGCCAACCGAAAGTACAGCTACTATTATTGGAACGGTTGGTGTTAAAAATATGTAAAACAGCAAACCATTTACGATGATGAGCGTAAATAGTAGTACAAGCAACATATTTTTACCTTCTTTATGGATGCGTATCATATTTCTTCTATAAATTGAAGGTAAATGTAAATAACCGGAATTATCAGCATTAAACTATCAAAACGATCTAGCATTCCACCATGTCCGGGTAAAATTGTACCGGAGTCTTTAAGTGATGCTGTGCGTTTAAGCAAAGATTCTGACAAATCTCCGTATGTTCCAAAAATAATAATCAAAGAACCAAAAACAATCCATTTCCAAATAGCAACTTCCGGTGTGAAGTACGCAAATATTAACGATCCGATAATAGTGAGTATAGCTCCTCCTATTTCGCCTTCCCATGATTTTTTGGGTGAAATACGCGGGAATATCTTATGTTTTCCAAAACTTACACCAAATACATAAGCTCCGGTGTCGAATGTCCAGATTAGAATAAATAGGGCATACAACCAATATACGTTTTGTTGAATCGCAATAAAATTTAGTAAGCCGAATGGAACAGCTACAATTGCTTGTCCCATAAGCGAAAAAGCAATATTGTGAGTTGGAGCTGCTTTTTTTCTGTATAATTCTGCAATCAGTAGGGCTACAATACACATTGCATAGCATACTATAACAATTTCTCCCCCGTATTTTGCAAGCCAAAAGCATCCGAAGTATAGGATTGTACCGCAAATAATTAAATATATGGTAGGCACATTTACTCTGTCACTAATGTTTGTTATTTTGTAAAATTCATATAGTGCTAATATGTTTACTAAGCCAAATATCCCAGTGAAAATGAAATATTTATCTTGAAAGTAAATACTTGTAAGTATGACTGCTACAAATGCAATCCCGGTTAGTGTGCGTTGCCAAAAATTATTCATTGCTTGTGTCCTCCGTATTTTGAGGTTCATCTTCTATAATAGGTTTACTCTCATCGTTCTTTGCACTTTCCTTAATAATTTCTTCCATGCGACTGGCCCAAGGGCGTTTTCCAAAAATATGTTCAACGTCCTCAGCAAAGATAACTTCTTTTTCAACTAATAAATCAGCTAATGCTTTATGCTTGCTGCGATTTTCTGTAATTATGGTTAAAGCTCTTTGATATTGTGAGTTTACTATACTCTTAATTTCGTTATCAATAATTTCAGACGTTTTATCGCTGTATGGCTTTGTGAATGAGTAGTCTGATTGTGTCGAGTCATAATAACTTATATTAGACAACTTATCGCTCATACCATAGTAAACTACCATTGAGTATGCCATTTTTGTAGCTCTTTCCAAGTCATTTAAGGCTCCTGTTGATACTTTTCCAAAAACAACCTCCTCAGCAGCTCTACCTCCCAAAAGTGCGCACATTTCATCAAGCATTTGGTCTTTAGTAGTCAATTGTCTCTCTTCAGGTAAATACCATGCTGCTCCTAGTGCCTTACCACGTGGTACAATGGTAACTTTAACTAAAGGATTTGCAAATTCAAGCAACCAACTAACAGATGCGTGTCCGGCTTCGTGAGTGGCAATAGATTTTTTTTCTGATGCAGTTGTAATCTTGTTTTTCTTCTCAAGACCTCCAATAATTCTGTCAACAGCATCTAGAAAATCTTGTTTTTCAACTTCTGTTTTGTTATGTCTGGCAGCAATTAAGGCAGCTTCGTTGCAGACATTAGCAATATCAGCTCCGGAAAAACCCGGAGTTTGTTTTGCGAGAAAATCTACGTTAAGGTCTTTTGCCAATTTTAGTGGACGTAAATGAACTTGAAATATTTCATTGCGTTCGTGAATATCCGGTAAGTCTACACTTATTTGTCTGTCAAAACGTCCGGCACGAAGTAGGGCTTTATCCAATACATCAGCTCTGTTAGTTGCTGCAAGTATTATAACTCCACTATTAGAACCGAATCCGTCCATTTCTGTGAGCAACTGATTCAGAGTGTTTTCTCTCTCATCATTAGAGTTGAAGGATGGATTTTTACCTCTTGCGCGACCTACTGCATCAATCTCATCTATGAAAATAATACATGGAGCTTTTTCTTTAGCTTGGCGGAATAAATCTCTTACGCGTGATGCGCCAACACCTACGAACATTTCTACGAAATCAGATCCTGACATAGAGAAGAAAGGAACATTTGCTTCTCCGGCTACAGCCTTAGCTAATAATGTTTTACCTGTTCCTGGAGGGCCAACAAGTAGGGCACCCTTTGGAATTTTCCCTCCCAGAGAAGTGTATTTAGCCGGGTTTTTCAGGAAATCAACTATTTCTTGAACCTCTTGTTTAGCTTCCGCCAAACCGGCAATATCTTTGAATGTTACTTTTATTGCAGCTGTGCCTTTGTCAAATAATTGAGCTTTTGATTTACCCACACTAAATATGCCGCCACCTGCACCTCCACCTCCCATGCGACGCATTGCAATAACCCAAATAAAAACGATAAGCAGGATAGGACCAAACGACCATATTAGGGAGTCCCAATAATCTTTTCTTTCCTCATATCTGACATCAATTTTCTCTCCGGTTTTTGCTGAATTTGCCGTAATAAAATCGTCTAGTTTTTCAGGAGATGGTATACGAACTGTTAATTGAGGTTTCTTTGGATATAGTTTTTCTCCTCCCTCACCAAGTACAATTTTTATTGCTTGTGGATCGTCTTTTAAACTAACATCGGCCTCATTTTTATTGGTAATAACTACTATTTTTTCAACATATCCTTTTTCAACATATTCTTGAAAATTAGAATATGGAACATCCTTCTTTGGAGATTCCTCATTTATGAAAGTTATTGCAATTAAAAAGACTGCAATAGCTCCGTACAGCCAATACATGTTAAAGCGAAATTTTGGTGGTTGGTTGTTCGGGTTTTTTTGAGGCTGTTGTTTGTTTTCCATATTATAAATCAGCGATTTCTGTTAATTTTGCATCTGCCCATAAGTGCTCTAAATCGTAGAATGCACGAGGTTCACGTTGCATAATATGCAACATTATGTCTCCGTAATCGGCAATTATCCATTCGCAATTTTCAAATCCCTCCATTGCAATTGGTTTTTCTTTGGCGTGTTCGCGAACGTAATCTTTAGTTTTTAGTGCAATTGAGTTTACATGCGTGTTTGAATTACCTTCGCATATAATTAAATATTTGCAAATGGTATTAGGTATTTTTGTTAAGTCAGCAGTTACAATACGTAATCCTTTTTGTTCTTGTATGCCGCCAACAATTGTATTTACTAGATTTTTTGTTGTCATTATTTTTGTAATATTTGTGCAAAGATACTATTTTTTGCTACATTGTCAAATGCCGAAGATACAATGCCATCGTTGTTTAAACATATTGGTTTGCCGTTATCACCTGATTCGCAGATGCTTTGTACAATCGGTATTTGTCCTAATAATTCAATTCCGCGTTCTTCAGCTAATTTTTTCACACCATCTTTCCCGAATATATAGTACTTATTTTCAGGAAGTTCGGCCGGTGTGAACCATGCCATATTTTCAATAAGTCCCAAAATAGGAACTCCCACTTTGTCGTTCTGAAACATATCAATGCCCTTTACCGCATCTGCTAAAGCAACTTCTTGCGGTGTACTTACAACAATAGCACCATCAAGTTTAATTGTTTGAACTATAGTAAGATGTATGTCGCTTGTGCCGGGAGGAAGATCTATAATAAAAAAGTCAAGATCTCCCCATAACGCTTCGGTAAGTAATTGTTTGATTGCATTGCTTGCCATTGCTCCACGCCATACTACTGCACTTTCTTTGTTGACGAAAAATCCTATTGATAATATTTTAATGCCATATTTTTCTATAGGAACTATCATTCCTGATTCATTTGCAAAGGGTCGTTCATTTTCTATGCCAAACATTTTTGGTATAGAAGGGCCATAAATATCAGCATCAAGAAGTCCTACTTTATATCCTTGTTTTTGCAATGCTATTGCAAGATTTGCAGATACAGTTGATTTACCGACTCCTCCCTTTCCTGATGATACTGCGATTTTACATTTTACTCCTGACAAAGGAACTTCTGCTGTTTTTGTTTCTTTTTCAACTTGCATTACAGATATATGTCCTTTTATATTTACAAAATCTCCGATGTATGTTATTATTGCTTGCTCTGAAGCCTTTACAAGTGATTTTTGTAGTGGATCGTTGGGCTTTAGCATTAGCGATAACCAAACAGAATTGCCTTCAATGCGAATATTATCTGCTACCATTCCGGCTGTAACAATATCTTCACCTGTCCCCGGATATCTTACATGTTGAAGAGCATCAAGTATTAGTTTTGGATACAATGTCATTTTTTTGTTTTTAGCTATAATATTAATAAGTCTATTTTGTTCTTTGATTGTTAGCACTGCGCCTGCTTCTATTAAAACTGCGGTAATCATCTTCTTCAATTATATCGTCAGGTTCAAGCCATTCTGCAGACGATGATAATTTTAATCTTATGTATTTTATATTCATGCCACGTTCTAGCCATTGCTGTTCGTAGTATGTTTGAATAGATAATAAATTTTCATCAATGTTTGGTGTATGGTACAAATCGTCTGTGCATTGTTCAATATACAAATTGTTTTTTTGTGCCATAAGCAATGTATACTGATACAAAAAAGGACTATCGGTTTTAAGATGTAACAATCCGTTTTTACGCATTATAGCTCTGTATTCTTGCATGAAACGTGTTGATGTTAAGCGTTTTCTCACTTTTTTCATTTGTGGATCAGGGAAGGTAATCCATATTTCAGACACTTCATCCGATGCAAAAAAATAATTGAGTAACTCTATGTTTGTGCGCAAAAATGCTACGTTCTTCATGCCTGTTTCGTTTGAATCTTTTGCACCTGTCCAGATACGAGCTCCTTTTATGTCAATGCCAATAAAATTTTTATTTGGATATTTCCGTGCCAATCCTACCGTATACTCACCTTTACCGCAACCTAATTCCAAAACAATTGGATTGTCGTTTCCAAAAAAACTATTCCATTTTCCTTTGTATGGGAAAACAACTCCGGATTGAAGTTTACCAAAGGGATACTGAAAGACATGAGAAAATGTTTCCATGTCTGCAAATTTCTGTAATTTATTCTTTCCCATCTTTCGAATCGGATTTTTCAATAGTAATACCGATATCTCTTATACCCTTTAACATACTATCACGCATCCCTTGATATATTTCGAAATGATAAACTCCTTCTTTAGGGAATCGTATTTTATCCATAAACATAACAGGCATTTCATATACAGAGAAATATGATTGTCCGAGCCATTTACCTGTATTGTCGGCTAGAAAACATGCAGTTGTATCATCACGTACAATTCCATCGGGAGAACAGGAACGTACAAACATCCAGAGATTTTGATATGGATATTCAGTTGTGTGTCGTACATTTAAAATTATATTGTATGCAGATACAGTGTCTGTAATATCAACATCAAATATTACAGAAGTATCTTGGTTCCAACCGTTTACGTCAGTACCTTTATAAGAATTATATGCTGTGTTTTTGACGCATCCGAATAATATTAATGCAGACACTCCGGCAATATATAGAATTTTATTCTTCATCATTATTGACTTCGTTGTTTGTTGATCGTTCGTTTCCGTTTGTATTTCCTTGACGAGGGAACCTCTTGTTCTTTTTCTTCTTTTTGTCGAAACGCGTTAAAACACCTTCTCCAACAGCTGTTGCAAATCCTACAGGTTGAGCCGTAGCTTTTGTTTGCGCATTTAGGCTATCAGGTTTTTCGCCATTTTTATTCATTGCAATAATTTCCTTTACTCTGTCTAAACTTAGTTCTACTAAGTCTTTAGGAAAATTAGGAGCAGCCGAATAGGTCATTTTGCGAGCAAATGTATCTAGCTTAAAGAAATAATAGGTGCCAGTGCCTGTCTCTAAATTAATATCTTTGCTTGGAAATTCTTTAAGGGCTTCAACATAATTATCTACTTCAAAATTTAGACAGCATTTAAGTTTTGCACATTGTCCGGCTAGTTTTTGCGGATTCATTGATAGATCTTGAATACGAGCAGCAATTGTTCCTACTGAAGAAAAACTGCTTAAAAAAGTTGAGCAACATAATTCGCGACTACAAGGTCCTGTACCTCCAATACGTCCAGCCTCTTGTCTGGCTCCAATTTGCTTCATTTCGATTCGCACATGAAACGTATCAGCCAAGACTTTTATTAACTCTCTAAAATCTACTCGCTGATCAGCTATATAGTAAAAGATAGCTCGATTACCATCTCCTTGATATTCTACATCACCAATCTTCATGTCTAAATGTAAGTCTTGTGCAATCTTACGCGAACGAAGCATTGCATCATGCTCTTTTGCTTTTGATTCTTCCCATTTATCAAGATCGGCTTGCTTTGCTTTGCGGTAAACTCTTTTTACTTCGTTTTTTTGTGGATCAAAGCCATTTTTTTGCATCTGTAATGCAACTAGATATCCTTGTAATGTTACAGTACCTATGTCATGACCCGGATTAGATTCAACTGCCACCAAATCACCCTTTTCAAGTTGCAGGTTGTTAGAGTTTAAATAGAAACCTTTTCTAGTGTTTTTAAACTGAACTTCTATGTATTGGCATGATTCTCTATCTACTGCAATGTCAGCTAACCAATCGTGAACGCTCAGCATCTGATTAGAATTCTTGCGACATCCATTAACAGTCATTCGACAATTACCTTTTTCTAGTGTATAATCCATAATATTATGATGATTTTATTTTTGTCATTAATTGTAATCCCAAATCGAAGAATACTATTTTTGCATTTACATTGCGTTCAATATCGGATGATGCTCTTGAAAATTGTTCTGTTAGTGCATCAATGTTGTAAATACTGACAAAACGTTTGAATTTGCTTGTAAACTCGGCTTCGTATGGGTATGTGTAATTTAGTGTGTTATCTTGTAAATTTGCAATAAAGCATTCTCTTGTTACGTGTTGTGCATATTCTAAGAAACTTTTTATAGGTTCTCTACCTTTAGCGACCATATCTTCAGAAAACTTTTTCAAGCTAACTAGGTCTTTTTTAAACACATAAGCCATCAACATTCTATACAAAATGAAGTTTGCTTGTGATTCTTCTTTTTGGTCTAAAAGCATTTTAGCCTGTAAATAACTTCCGTTTGCTGTGCGTACTATCTCCGGAGGAAACAGATCCTTCATATCATCAGCTTGTATATTCGGAATATGTATCATTTGTGCCCTAGAAATAATAGTAGATAGTAATAACTCTGGCTGCTCGCTAACCAGCAAAAATACTGTGTTTGATGGAGGTTCCTCTAATATCTTTAGTAATTTATTGGCGCAGGACTCGTGCATTTTTTCGGGTAACCATATTATCATGGTTTTAAAATCCGATTCATAGCTTTTTAAACTGAGCTTTCTCAAGATCTCTTCACTTTCATTGCTATAAATAATTCCCTGCTTATTGTCAGCTCCAATTGCTTCAAGCCATTGTTGTAAACTAAAGTATTGGTTCTTAAGCATTTCTCTCCATTCGGGTAGAAAGTCATCACAATATTCTTTGCCCTTTATTTTAGTGTAAGGAAATACGAAATGAAGATCCGGATGCACAGCTTTTTGATATTGTATACAAGACGGACACTTCCCGCAAGAATCATCAGCTGTTCTATTTGTACAATTAAGATATTGCGCATAAGCTAGTGCAAGAGATAATTTACCAATTCCAGCTGCTCCCCAAAACATTTGAGCGTGCGGGATTCGATTATTCTGCACACATTTTATAAGGTATGCTTTTATTTTGCTTTGGCTGATTATATATTTGAATTGCATCTAAAATTTCACAATTAGTCTAAGCTACAAAGATAATCAAAAAACAGATTAAATTTGTGTTTTGTAATACATTTAATCATTGCTTTTGAGTTGTTAACTAATAGATTGTGTAGTTATTTATAAGTCGTATTTTTTTCTCTTGCAGCTATATTTTTTTTGTACAAAAGTACAATTTGTTGAAATATTATTACCTTTGCCAGGCGCTAATTGCTAAATTTATTTATAAAATTATGAGATTAATTATTGAGCCGGATTACGCAAACGTATCTAAATGGGCTGCAAATTATGTTGTGGCAAAAATTAATGCGTTTAAACCTACAGATTCAAAACCATTTGTATTAGGTTTGCCAACAGGATCTTCTCCTCTTGGTATGTATAGAGAGTTAATTGCTTTGAATAAAAGCGGTAAAGTTTCATTCAAAAATGTTATAACGTTTAACATGGATGAATACGTCAATCTACCAAAGAGTCATCCGGAGAGTTACTATTCTTTTATGTGGAATAATTTCTTTCATCATATAGATATTAAGTCTGAGAATGTCAATATTTTAAACGGGAATGCTAATGATTTGGTTGCTGAGTGTGCTGATTATGAAGTTCGTATTAAAAAAGCAGGGGGTATCGATCTGTTTTTAGGTGGGATAGGACCTGATGGTCATATTGCATTTAATGAACCCGGATCATCATTAACATCTCGCACACGAATAAAGAATTTGAACACAGACACTGTAATAGCAAATGCTCGTTTTTTTGAGAATGATGTTAACGAAGTTCCTAAAACAGCATTGACAGTTGGTGTTGGAACTGTGATGGATGCGAGAGAGGTTATGATTTTAGTAAGTGGACATAATAAAGCGCGTGCATTAGCAGCAGCTGTTGAAGGCGGTGTTAGTCAAATGTGTACGTTAAGTGCTTTACAAATGCATCCAAAAGGTATTATCGTATGTGATGATGCTGCTACAGATGAACTTAAAGTTGGTACATATAAATATTTTAAAGATATCGAGAAGGATAATTTAAATCCTACTTGTTTACTATAAAGTAAGATATAAATGCAATAAAAAAGCGCATCTGTAAAGATGCGCTTTTTTTGATTGTTTTATTCTATTAAAATGGTAGATCATCTCCATCTTGTTGAGGAACGTTTGAAAATGGTTCTTCCTCAGCTTTTTTAGATGATACTACTTTTTTCTCAGTTGTAGATGCTTCTGCCGGATTAGAATCGTTTACTTCTATTGAATTAGAATCATTTTTGCGTCCAAGCATTTGCATGACATCACCTAAAATGTCTACTGTATAGCGTTTGTTGCCATCCTTATCAGTCCACGAGCGAGTCTGAATCTTCCCTTCTATGTATAATTGCATGCCTTTTTTGACATACTTTTCAGCAGTTTCTGCCAATCCGCGCCAAACAACAATATTGTGCCATTCTGTGCGGTCAGGAATGGTTTTTCCATCTCTAGTTGTATAACCACGCTCTGTTGTAGCTAATGTAAAGTTTGCAACTGCTACATTGTTATCAACGTAACGAACTTCAGGGTCTTTGCCCACATTTCCTAAAAGGATTACTTTGTTTACTGACATAAAAATTAGTTTTTTAAAGATTAAGAAATATATGAATAAAAAATAAGATTATTTTTTTGTTAGAGTAAGTACAACAATCATTGGAGTATCCCCAAATTGTTCAGTCATTTCTATTGTGAAACTATTGTAATCATCAGCGATCGTTCCCTCAATTATAGTTTCGCTTTCTGTCTCTGTAAAAGTTATGCTTTTTCGTTCATTTGATATGTGCCATTGCCAATTGTTAAAGGGGTTTCAAATTGGAAGTAGCAATCGCTTACTGTTTCAAATGTGTAATCGGTTTTTAGTTCCAAGGAGATTTCTCTTATACAATCAAAGTTTGTGTTGGGAATCATTAGTTCCAAAAAGGGGATTAATTGGTCAATCGGCATTTCTGTTCCGTTCATATTTGCTGAACTTAATTCATAAGTGCCGACTACTTTGCTATTAGGTTCTGAATTAGAACATGCTCCAAGTGCTAATAAAAGACACAAACATAAAGAAGTAACAATTTTTCTCATGATTCAATAAATTTATATGAGTACTAGTATTAAAAAACGTATTGCAAAAATAGCACAAAAAAATAATAATTCATACATTTACGGAATAAAATTAGAAACATTAAACATTATTGTTATGTATCGTGTAACAAAATTATTTTTATACATAGTATCATTGACTTTGTTAGTTTCGATAAGTGCGTGTGGTGGATTTGGTAACGACGATGATGTTGTGGATCTTAAGCAAATTAAAGAGATAGGTAAATTACGTGTTATCACATTATTCGGACCCATGTCGTATTTTAGTTATAAAGACAATGATATGGGTTATGAATACGAATTTGCAAGTGATTTGTGTAAAGAAATAGGAGTAGAAATGGAGTTAATAATTGCACCTGATGAAGAAACAATGGTAGAGATGTTGGTAAATGGCGAAGGCGATTTGATTGCATATCGTTTACCAAGTACAATTGAGTATAAGGATAAAGTTAGTTTTACAAATCGAGAATATATTACCAATCAGGTTATTGTGCAATGTAAATCAGATTCAATGGCCCGTGACGTACTTGATTTATCCGGTAAAGTCGTTCATGTAAAGCCAAACACAATATATGCAGACAGATTATCTGATTTGAATAATGAAATAGGTGGTGGAATGGAGATAGTGTATGCTCCGGATTCTGTTTCAACTGATGATTTAATAGCTCAGACAGCTATGCATAAAATACCTATGACAATAGCAGACAACGATATTGCTCGTTTAAACAAAACTTATTTTGGCAATTTAAATTATGATTTAGATGTAAGTTTCCCGCAAAGAGCTGCATGGGCTGTATCTAAAAATTCTCCTGAATTACTTGAATACATTAATAATTGGTCAAAGAATTCAAAGAAGAAACTGTATTTCTCACAAATATACCGCAAGTATTTTGAAAAAAGTAAATATTTTGAAGCGGCCGGACTAACACGAATTCCCGGTAGAAATCAAATATCATCCTTTGATGATTATTTTCGTAAATATGCATCTATTCCATCATGGGATTGGCGTTTGCTGGCGGCCGTAGCATATAAAGAATCGAAATTTGATCCTCAAATTGTGTCTTGGGCCGGTGCATGTGGGTTAATGCAGTTGATGCCTAATACTGCAATATCTTTAGGAATGACAGAAGACGACTTTCATGTTCCTGAACTAAGTATTAAAGCAGGTGCTAAATATATAAAACAATTGAATAATATGTTTTTATCAGTACAAGACCCGGCAGAACGTGTAAAGTTTGTACTTGCATCATATAATTCAGGTCCGGGTCATATTTTTGATGCGCGAGCCTTAGCAGAAAAGTATGGTAAAGATCCTAATGTTTGGCACGGAAATGTCGAAACATATATAAGATTAAAATCCGAATCTACATATTATACTGATAATGTATGCAGATTCGGATATTGTCGTGGAGATGACATCGCAAACTATGTAGATGTCGTACTTTCAAAATATGAGGAATACAAATTATGGGCGAGGCCTTAGACTAATGGCGCATCCACCTCCTTTTGCTAAATTAATCTTAAGTGTGGTTTTGTTATTCACCTTTTTGTTTTCAATAATGTATGCCATAGGATTAGATTGCCAATCTGCATCTTTTGCATCTTTGTATATTACCGCGTCGTAAGTTTTATCTTTATCCAAGAATGAAAGATCAATTATAGATGTGCGTGCATTTTCGTCGGTTATTGATCCAACAAACCAATTATTTGAACCCTTTGCTTTTCTAGCGATGCAAATATAATCGCCGGGCTCTGCCTCCAATATTTTTGTATCGTCCCAGTCAACAGCAACGTCTTTTATAAACCGAAATGCATCCATGTGTTTCTCATAGTTTTCAGGCAGGTCAGCAGCCATTTGCAATGGGCTATATAATGTAACGTAAAGAGCTAATTGTTTTGCTAAAGTAGTATGAACTTGGCACAAATTCCCTTTTTTGTAATAATCCATTTTAATCTCAAATATACCTGGTGTATAGTCCATTGGTCCTCCCATAAGTCTTGTAAAAGGTATAATTGTTTCATGTTCAGGTGGGTTGCCGCTACTCCATGCATTGTATTCATTTCCACGAGCTGCCTCACATGCCATTAAGTTCGGATATGTGCGATGTTGACCTGTAGGGCGGGTAGGTTCATGTTGATCTACCATTATTCTATTATTTGCGAATTTTTCGATTGTACGAGTATAGTGTTGTGCCATCCATTGGCCATCGTGTTCTTCTCCACGTGGTATAATCCAACCTACATAGCCAGTTTTCACAGCATCATATCCGTACTTTTTCATAAAGTCTATTGCATCATCTATCCTGCGTTCATAATTTGTCACAGATCCGGATGTTTCATGGTGCATTATTATTTTAACGCCTTTACTTTTTGCATATTGTGATAACTCTTCTACATTAAAATCCGGATAGGGTGTAACAAAATCAAATACTTCTTCTTTCCAGTTGCCGGCCCAATCTTCCCATCCAATATTCCATCCTTCAACAAGTACACCGTTAAAACCATGTTCTGCAGCAAAGTCAATATACCTTTTTGTATTTTCTGTGGTAGCGCCATGTCTGCCGTTAGGCTTAAGTTTATTCCAATCTGTATCCTTTATTTTTATATTGTATCCATCTGCGTAATTCCATGATGATTTATTAGGGACATGCATTTCCCACCATATACCAATATATTTCTGGGGATGTATAAAATCGGTATTTTCAATTTTGCATGGTTCATTTAGGTTTAATATTGTTTTAGAAGCTAATAGTTCTGTGGCTTTATCAGTAACTAAAATGGTTCTCCATGGCGTTTTACATGGCGTTTGCATGTATGCTTTTGTGCCGTACGCATCAGGGGCAAGAGCAGATGTAAGAGTCAAGTTCTTTAGATTTGCATCTAAATGCATCGCGGGATAATCTAATGCGCCTGCTTCAAATATCAATATATACAATCCTTTATCTGTTTTCATTAGTATTGGACTTTGAACACCTGTTGCTGAAAATAATTTATGTGTGCCAATACCTGATCCATCAGCCTTGTTAGCATTTATTTCGCTAAAATTTGAAGTCGTGTAGTAATACTCGTTTGAATCAAAATTTCCGGGAATCCAAAATGTTTTATGATCTCCTGTTAAGTTGAAATTAGTTAATTCGTCTTGTATTTTAAAATATCCTAGTTTATCTTGTTTTTCAAATTCATATCTGAATCCTATTCCGTCATTAAAGACTCTAAATCGGATTTGCATATAACGGTTTGTTCTAGTCTGATGTAAATTAACTAGTAATTCATTGTGTTGATCTCTAATTTCATTAACTTCACCCCAAACAGGTTTCCATGTTTCGTCAAAACTTGAGTTTTGTGATGACAATATAGTAAAGCCGTTTTGTAATGCTGCCTCGTTTTTAAGTGCAAAACCCATTTTACTAGTTTTAATTACATCAATATTCTTATATTGAAGCGCATATGTTGGGCAACCGGTTTCGTCTAGTTGAAATATTAGTTTTAAGTTGCCGTCAGGTGATAAAAGAGATTGTGCATTAATGCCAAGTAATAGGCATAAGAATAGAAATAAAGCATTTATTCGTTTCATATTTGATATGATTTCGGTTATCGTCCAAAGATAGTAAAAAACAATATGAAGTAAGAAGTTTGGTTTTGTTTTTTTTTAAAACAAGAAAGGCTGCCAAATGGGCAGCCTTTCTTCGTATTAAAGAAACCTTAATTAGGTTTATTCATTTATATTAGCCGGTTCTGAAACGTCAATGACGTTACGTTTAGCTTCCATGATTTTCTCGTACTCTTCGCGTGATGCTACGATAATTTTTTCAAATTCAGCTTGACCAGCGCCTGCCGGAATTAAATGGCCACAGATTACATTTTCCTTCATTCCTTCAAGTTTATCAACCTTGCCGTTAATTGCAGCATCATTCAAAACTTTTGTTGTCTCTTGGAATGATGCAGCAGACATAAAGCTTGTTGTTTGTAGAGCTGCTCTTGTAATACCTTGCAGGATCTGACTTGATGTTGCAGGTATTGCATCGCGAGTTTCTATTGGACGTAGGTCTTTACGTTTTAAAGCACTATTCTCGTCACGTAATTTACGTGCTGTTACAATTTGACCGCGTTGGAATATAGTAGAATCACCTACATCAGTGATAACTTTTTTACCCCATATTTGATCATTTTCAGCCATAAATTCTTGTTTGTCAACAACTTGTTTTTCAAGGAAACGTGTATCACCCGGATCTTCAATTTCAACTTTACGCATCATTTGACGAACAATTACTTCAAAGTGTTTATCATTAATTTTAACACCTTGTAGACGATATACGTCTTGGACTTCATTTACTATGTACTCTTGTACTGCAGTAGGTCCTTTGATTGCCAAAATATCAGAAGGTGTGATTGCTCCATCTGAAAGAGCTCCACCGGCACGAATAAAGTCGTTTTCTTGAATTAGAATCTGTTTTGACAGAGGTACAAGATACTTTCTTTCTTCTCCTGTTTTTGATGTTATAACAATTTCACGTTGACCTCTTTTGATCTTACCGAATGTTACCTCTCCATCAATTTCAGATACTATTGCAGGATTTGAAGGGTTACGAGCTTCAAATAATTCTGTTACACGCGGAAGACCACCGGTGATATCACCCGCTTTGCTTACAGCACGTGGAATCTTGAACAAGATTTGTCCGGTCTTGATTTTTGCTTTCTCTTCGATAGAGATGTGAGCACCAACCGGCAATGCGTATGTACGAACAACTTCTCCCTTTTCATCTAATACATGAGCAGAAGGAATCTTGTTCTTATCCTTAGATTCAATAATAACCCTTTCTTTCAAACCGGTCTGTTCGTCAGACTCTGTTTTAAAGGTTATATTTTCAATCATGCTTTCGAAAGCCATTTTACCACTTCCTTCAGCTATGATAACAGCGTTGAAAGGATCCCATTCGCAAATTACGTCTCCTTTTTTAACAGTAGATCCTGATTTGAAGAACAATGTAGATGCGTAAGGAATATTTTGTTGTGTCAAAATAACTTTAGTGGTTGGCTCAATGATACGTAATTCAGCTAAACGGCTTACTACTAATGTAACATTGTCGTCTGAAGTAACTGTACGTAACTCGTCAATTTCTAATATACCATCGTATCTAGATGTAATCTTATTTTCTGCAGCTACGTTGGCAGCAACACCACCGACGTGGAATGTACGCAATGTCAACTGTGTTCCGGGTTCACCGATAGATTGTGCAGCGATAACACCAACAGATTCTCCTTTTTGAACCATGCATCCTGTTGCCAAGTTTCTGCCATAGCATTTTGCGCAAACACCTTTTTTAGATTCGCATGTTAATACCGAACGTATTTCTACGTGTTCGATTGGAGAATTTTGTATTGTTTTTGCAGCTTCTTCTGTGATTTCCTCACCGGCTCCAACAATTATTTTTCCTGTTAAAGGATGTTGAATGTCGTGTACAGAAACTCTACCTAGGATACGTTCATAAAGAGAAGAAATAACATCTTCATTATTCTTTAATTCAGAAGCTACTAATCCACGTAAGGTACCGCAGTCTTCTTCAGTTATAATAACATCATGTGATACATCGACCAAACGACGTGTTAAGTAACCTGCATCTGCAGTCTTTAATGCGGTATCAGCCAAACCTTTACGAGCACCGTGAGTTGAAATAAAGTATTCCAACACAGATAGACCCTCTTTAAAGTTAGCCAAAATAGGGTTTTCAATGATTTGACCACCTTCGGCACCGGCTTTTTGAGGTTTTGCCATCAAACCACGCATACCGGACAACTGACGAATTTGCTCTTTAGAACCACGAGCACCTGAATCCAACATCATGAATACAGAGTTGAAACCTTGATCATCTTCAGACAATTGTTTCATCAAAATATTTGACAATTTTGAGTTGACGTGTGTCCAAGTATCAATGATTTGGTTGTAACGTTCGTTATAAGTAATGAAACCCATGTTATAGTCATTCAATATGGCTTCAACTTTTTCATATCCCTCTTGTACCAATTCATCTTTTTCTTTAGGAATGATGACGTTTTGTAAGTTAAATGACAAACATCCTTTGAAAGCCATATAATAACCCATGTTCTTGATTTCATCCAAGAAGTCGGCTGTACGAGCAACTCCACATACGCTGATTACTTTGCTAATAATATCGCGAAGTGATTTTTTAGATAACACTTCATTGATAAATCCTACTTCATCAGGTACACATTCGTTAACCAATACACGACCAACTGTTGTATCAATTAATCTAGTAATGATAAGTCCGTTTTGAACGTCCTTAGTTTTTACTGTTATTTTTGCGTTTAATGATACTTTACGTTCGTTGTATGCAATAATTACCTCTTTTGGAGAATAAAATTTCAATCCTTCACCTAGTGCACCGGGTCTTGGTTTTGTCATATAGTAAAGACCAAGAACCATATCTTGTGAAGGTACTGTGATAGGAGCTCCATTTGCAGGATTTAAAATATTGTGTGATGCCAGCATCAATATTTGTGCTTCCAAAACAGCATCATTACCAAGAGGTAAGTGAACAGCCATTTGGTCACCATCGAAGTCAGCATTGAATGCTGTACATGCTAATGGGTGTAACTGAATAGCTTTTCCTTCTATCATTTTAGGTTGAAATGCCTGAATACCTAAACGGTGCAAAGTCGGAGCACGGTTAAGTAATACAGGATGTCCTTTCATGACATATTCCAAGATGTCCCAAACGACAGGATCTTTACGATCAACAATTTTCTTAGCTGATTTTACTGTTTTTACAATACCACGTTCAATTAACTTACGAATGACAAATGGTTTGTATAATTCAGCAGCCATGTCTTTTGGAAGTCCGCATTCGTGCATTTTTAATTCAGGTCCAACGACAATTACTGAACGTGCAGAATAGTCAACACGTTTACCTAATAAGTTTTGACGGAAACGACCTTGTTTACCTTTCAAACTATCAGATAAAGATTTAAGAGGACGATTAGCATCTGCTTTAACAGCAGTTGACTTACGCGTGTTGTCGAATAATGAATCTACAGCTTCCTGCAACATACGTTTCTCGTTTCTCAAAATAACTTCAGGAGCTTTTATCTCTATAAGTTTCTTAAGACGATTGTTACGAATAATAACACGTCTGTATAAGTCATTTAAATCTGAAGTTGCAAAACGTCCACCATCAAGAGGAACCAAAGGTCTCAATTCGGGTGGAATAACAGGGATTACTTTCATAATCATCCATTCAGGCTTGTTAACGTTTTTCGAAGCTCTGAATGATTCGATCACTTGTAAGCGTTTTAATGCTTCTGTTTTACGTTGTTGTGATGAGTCGTTGCTTGCTTTATCACGTAATTCATATGATAAGCTATCCAAATCCAAACGTGTAAGCATATCGTAAACGGCATCTGCGCCCATTTTTGCGATAAACTTATTAGGATCTGTATCTTCCAACAAATAATTTTCGCGAGGAAGAGAATCAACTATGTCGAGGTATTCCTCTTCAGTTAGTAAATCTCCTTCTGCTAAATCGGTACGTATACCGGCTTGTATAATCACATATTTTTCGTAATATATGATTGCATCCAATTTTTTAGTTGGCAATCCTAAAAGATAACCAATTTTGTTTGGTAATGAGCGAAAATACCAAATGTGTGCAACAGGAACAACTAATTGTATGTGTCCCATTCTTTCACGACGTACTTTCTTTTCTGTTACTTCAACACCGCAGCGGTCGCAAACGATACCCTTATAACGGATGCGTTTGTATTTTCCGCAATGACATTCATAGTCCTTTGTAGGACCAAAAATGCGTTCGCAAAACAGACCATCACGTTCAGGTTTGTATGTGCGGTAGTTTATGGTTTCCGGTTTTAGGACCTCGCCACTCGACTGCTCTAGGATTTCTTCCGGAGAAGCCAATCCAATAGCTATTTGCTTGAAGTTTGTCTTTACTTTATTATCTGTTCTAAATGCCATAGTGCTTTCTTTTTACTCTAAGTTGATGCTAAGACCTAAACCACGTAACTCATGTAATAATACATTGAGTGATTCCGGAATACCAGGTTGCGGTAGTGGATCACCTTTAACAATAGCTTCGTAAGCTTTTGCACGTCCCATAACGTC
>Ga0116158_10001244_pt1 | contig 23339 bp, 14 predicted proteins | sample AD_UKC052_MetaG_FD_89883 | JGI IMG/M metagenome (GOLD analysis project Ga0116158, IMG submission 89883) | Active sludge microbial communities of municipal wastewater-treating anaerobic digesters from USA - AD_UKC052_MetaG | ecosystem: Engineered > Bioreactor > Anaerobic > Digestate | place: USA... | reverse complement strand
GTAATAACAAAATATATTTTTTTTTATAATTGTTGAAATATTTTTAACTCATTGTCACCAACATGTAATTATTTTGGTTTAACCGCAAAAGTTCTACACTAAAAGAAGGATTTGTCTAACTTGTGAATCATTCGATTTTGCGAATTTTAATTTTTTGTATTCTATGATGAAATTTTTCCTACGTCAAATTTTTGTGGCTTGTGTTTTATTGATCTCCATGAAGATAGAGGCACAGAATTATGTTTGGACTCAAAGTTTTGGAAATACACGAAGTGATAAAGCTATCAGTATTAAAACAGATACGGCCGGATATATTTACGTTTCCGGTTATTTTAGTAATACAGTTACTTTAGGAACAAATGCTTTAGTGTTGAATTATACAGCCAATACCAATAGTAAAGAAGCATTTTTAGCGAAATATGATAGTACCGGATTTTGTCTTTGGGCTCGAAGTGGCGGACAGCATTTTGATGATAGAGTTCTCGGGTTGGATGTCGATGCAGAAGGGAATAGCGTTATAACCGGTACCTTTTGGCAAACTTCAGCCGGATTTCAGATGGGCACCGTCAATGTTACCGGTACCGGTTTTGGTGGAGGTGACCAATGTTTTGTAGTCAAGCATGATAAAAATGGGAATCAGCTGTGGGGTACATTTGTTAGCAGCAATACTGGAGATGATCAAGGTTTAGATATTGCCACAGATAAAGCAGGCAATCATTATGTGGTTGGATTCATGACAGGCACTACTTTGTATGTAGGAGGAAATGCGGTAACTGCCACGAATATCAATCCTCCTCCACATCGCCACAGTTATTGGATTGCCAAGTTGAATGGCAGCGGCCAACCTCTATGGGCACGAACCTTTGGGCACTTACCTTGGGATCCGGCACACAATAAATATGTTGAACGTGATATCGCAGTAGCAGTTGATGATTCCAATGGTGTGTATATAACAGGAGGGTATGATAGTACTCGCCCTTTTGGAAATATGTCGCTGGTACCGTTAGGCGGCACCGATGTGTTTGTCATGAAATATGATACAGCCGGGAATTTTCAATGGGTAACCAATGCCGGTAGTGATAAAGATGATTGGGGCAACGGCATTTGTTCCGATAAAAACGGACATATTTATGTGGTTGGTGAGCATCGTGATTCGCTGATTATGGATACTGTATTGGTTAAAAATTATGATAAACGCGATTTGTTTATTTTTAAAATGGATGCGAAAACGGGTAAACCATATTGGGGTAAACGAGCAGGCTCAAACCTTGGAAGTGAACGTGGCAATGATGTTTGGGCAGATTCTTCATGCAATGCTTATGTAGCTGGTGATATCAATGAGGCTGCAAAGTTTGGTGACAATATTATTACACCTTCGGGTAAAATGCTAGAATCGTTTGTTGCGAAAATTGCACCTGACGGTAAATGGCTGTGGGCAAAAACCGGTGGTGGGCTCGATAGCAATGATCGGGGAAATGCAGTAGCAAAAGGAAAGGCTGCTCAAATTTACACTTGTGGTTTTTTTAGATCGAATGCAACGTTTGGCACTACCAATTTAAACTCTGTCGGCTCTAGTGATGCCTTTATTTCACGGCTCAATGATTCTATCTTAAATAAGAGTGGAATGTTTGCATTGTCGAAACCTATTGATACTGTTCTGTGTCCGGGAGAAAGTACATTCCTTTTAATTCCTGATCATGCTTATTTTGAATACAATCCCACCAATGGTGTGGTAGCTGGTCCCAATAATTCGAGTTTGACATTTGCACCAACCACCACAACAACCTATACATTAACCGGTTTTAGTAAAGGAATTTGTCCTGAATATGACACCATGAAATTTACTATATTGGTAGGAGGAAATTCAAGTGCTTACTTTGAGGCAACTCCATTAACTGTTTGTCTCGGAGAGCCTATTTTGATGAAAGATTCATTGGGGAACTCTACCACATTTAATTACGATTTCGGCGATGGAGCCACTTTAGCAAATACGCATCATCCAACACATAATTACACGCAACCCGGGAATTATGTGATTACATTAACCAGTACGTCGCCCTTATGTCCACCGGTGAGTTATTCAGTGAATGTTCAGGTAGAAGCTTATCCATCGTTGAGTTTAGGAGAAGATACTTCTATTTGTGTAGGGGTAACATTGCCTTTGGTTATTGAAAATGTGATGAATCCGGCTAGTATATTAACATGGAGTAATGGAACAATAGGAAATTCTTTGACTGTCACCGAGCCGGGGCATTATTGGGCCACCACCACCAGCTCAAGTGGATTGTGTGCAACGGCAGATTCCATTTTCATTCGACAAGATTGTTATTTAAATGTGCCGAATAGTTTTTCACCCAATGGCGATGGCATGAATGATTATTTTCTGCCTCGTGATTTATTGACGAGTGGTGTGAAAACGTTTGTAATGAAAATTTTTAATCGTTGGGGTGAACAAATTTTTTCAACAACTAGTTTGAATGGTCGAGGGTGGGATGGCAACTTCGATGGAAAACCGCAACCTATGGATACTTATATTTATACGATTGATGCGGTATTTATGAATAAGCAAGTGAAAAAAATGAAAGGAAATATTACTTTGGTTCGATAAGTGTTTGTCCTGACTAAATTACAACTTTTAAAAGATGCTCGAGCTCTGAAATCATCATGGCAGTAGCTCCCCAGATTACAATGTCTTCATTTAATTTATACACAGGAGTTTCCATTTCAATGCTAGCATTGTCTGATCGTTTGACTTGTTGCTTGCCTTTGACAGAATCATAAAAAAGTAAGTCGAGTGGCACACGTATAATTTCTTGCACTTCCAATTCGGACGCTTTGAAATTTAAATTATGGTGCACCCAACCAATAGTCGGCGTTACCAGAAAATTACTAGGAGGGATATACAGTGGACTTAAGGTCCCTATCACCTGAATATCCTGACGAGGGATGCCAATTTCTTCCTCGCATTCGCGACAAGCGGTAGCAATAATAGAATCGTCATGATGATCAAATTGCCCACCCGGAAAACTAATTTGTCCTCCATGGGTTTTGCCATCTTCCGTTCGACGAATTAAAATGGTATGCCAAATTTTATCGGCTTCGAAAAGTAAAATCATGACACCACCTTTACGGGCATGGTCCGGGGCATTCATGTCACGCGTTCGAATCGGAGGCGCCATTTTCATTTGAGCATCGATGCCGGGTAGCGGAAGGTTTAATTTTTCTTGTAGACTTTCAATAAATGAACTCATGAGCGCAACGTTAATTGTACCACATTTTCGATGTGGTGTGTTTGTGGAAACATGTCAACCGCTTGGGATTGTGTAATAGTATAAAGAGTAGTCAGTAATTTTAAATCGCGTGCTTGCGTGGCCGGATTGCAGCTTACATACACGATTCGAGGTGGTTTTATATCGAGTAATTTTTCTAATAATTTTTCATGGCATCCGGCACGAGGAGGATCGATAATAATAACATCCGGCCTTCCATGTTCTTGGAAAAATTCATCATTACAAATTTTAATAACATCACCTGCATAGAAGTGAGTATTGTTTAACTGATTGAGTGCGGCATTTTCTTTGGCATCTACAATCGCTTCTTCAACTGATTCAACACCAATGATTTTTTTTACTTGACCCGACAAAAAGATTCCAATACTGCCGGTGCCACAATACAAATCATATAAGATTTCTTGACCGGTACAGGCGGCGAACTCTCGGGTAACTTGATAGAGAATTTCTGCTTGTTTGGGATTGGTTTGGAAAAATGATTTCGGTCCCACTTTAAAACGAAACGTTTCTAATTGCTCTTCGATAAATTCCTTGCCTTTATAACATACAACCGGTAAATCATAAATGCTATCATTCATTTTATCATTTACTGTATAATTAAGGGAAGTGATTTCCGGAAAGCGAGTATGCAACTCATTTAGCAATTGCAGGCATGTGGCAGTAGGTTGTTCAGCGATTACTAGATTAACCATCACCTCGCCGGTGGAGGCCACTCGAATCATTAGGTTTCGTAAGGTGCCTTGATGATTTTTGATATCACGAAAACTCATTTCATGTTCATACGCAAATTGGCGAACGAAATTTTTAATGGCATTGGTAGGCTCTGCTTGTAAATGACACTGTTCGATGTCAATTACTTTGTCAAATAAACGAGGCGCGTGAAAGCCGAGTACATTTTTATCAGTACTCGCATCTGTTTTCAAATCGGCTGTACTTAAATATTGCTTGGTAGAAAACGTGAATTCGAGTTTGTTGCGATACAGTCGGTCTTGTGAGCAACCACGAATGGGTAAATACTTTTCAACCTGCACATGACCAATGCGTTGTAATTGATCTTTCACTTGTTGTTCTTTGTAAACAAGTTGATGTTCGTAAGGTAGCATCTGCCATTTACAACCGCCGCAAACGCCAAAGTGAGCACAAAAGGGTGTGATTCGATCAGGAGAGTAGGTTGTGATTTGATTCACGCGAGCTTCAGCCCAATCTTTCTTATTTTTTGTAACAAAAATAGTGGCGGTGTCACCCGGGACTGCCCCTTCGATAAAAATCACTTTGTCTTGATACCTCGCTATACATTTACCTTCGGCTGCATAATTATCCACGTGTATATTTTCAAGGACAAATTTTTTCTTTCTACTCATGCACAGAATTTTAAGGATTGGAAAAGTACGTAAATTGGTTGTGTTAATGTGGTGCAAATGTAACAACTCTATATTTTAAAGCTGCGTCTAGTTGACGTAAATTCGAACACTCTTAAAAAGAACACCCCTATGCGAAAACTGATTACGCTCTTGGCCATGATTGTTTTATCATCAAGTGCATTTGCCAAGGACGGCTACCAAGTAAAAATTAAATTTTCAGACGCCAAAGATTCTCTAGTTTATCTATGTCATTATTTTGGAAAGGCGAGTACAGTTTTTAAAGATGACTCAACCCGTATCAGCCCAAAAGGGGAAGTAATTTTCAAGTCCAATGAGCGTATCGTCGGTGGTTTATACATGGTTTTGTTTGCCGATAAATCAGCATCCATCGAATTTGTATTGTTGAATGGCGACAATTTTACATTTGAAATGAGCAAGGCCAATGTGTATAAAACAGCCAAATTCACAGGTAGTGAAGAAAATAATTTTTTCTATGACTATCAACGTTTTCTTTCTGAATATGGCGCTGGCTATCAGAAAATCGAAGCTGAATTGGTGACTTGCAAAAGCAAAGCGGATACCAACAAAGTGTATGATAAGTTGAGAAAGAAAAGTGATGAGCTTGGTAATTATCGTGATAATTTTATCAAAACGAATCCCAATACCTTTATTGCTCAATTATTCAGAGCCATTTATGAACCCGATATTCCCAAAGAATTGCCCACTTTGCCCGATGGAAGTAAAGACAGCTCTTACCCGCGAATTGTGTACAAATCGCATTACTGGGACAAGTATGATTTTACCGATGATCGTTTGATTTTTACGCCCATTTATGAGCGAAAATTGGAAGACTATATGACCAAGCTTACCATACCAACACCGGATTCTGTCGAAGCTGAATGCGACATGTTGTTGGCAAAAAGTAAAGGACATCCGGAAACATTTAAATATACCTTGTGGTATTTAACCCGTTGGACAGAAACCAGCAAAATCATGGGATTAGATGAAGCTTTTGTATATTTAGTAGAGAACTATTATATGAAAGGTCAAGCCACTTGGGTTGATTCAGCGCAGTTGGCAAAATATGAAGATCGAGCTCGGAAAATTGCTCCGAATATGATAGGTCAGCCTGCCATGGATATGCGCATGATGGATACAAGCGATCAAAATGTAATTCCACTTTCATCGGTCAAAGCAGATTATACCATTGTAATTTTTTGGTCGCCAACCTGTGGACATTGCAAGACTGAGATGCCTAAATTTGATTCTTTGATGAAAAAAGAATTGAAAAAGCGCAATGTAAAAATATACGCCGTTGAAGCTGAAGACGAAACTGAAAAGTGGAAGGAGTATATCCGAACCAATAAATTAGGTGATGGTTGGATTCATGTTCACGACCCAAAACGTACCACAAATTTCAGAGCATTTTATGATGTTTACAGTACACCTACAGTATATTTGCTCGACGATAAAAAAATCATACGTGGCAAGCGTATTGATGATAAAAACATTCTTGGCCTGATTGATTGGCTTAACAAAAAGAAAGAGCGAGAATCGAAGGAAAAGAACAAGTAGAATTCGTTACATTTAGTGCTTATTTACTAACCCAACTTGGAGTCAAGTCTGATTTCAGGTCTATGAAATTTGGAACGTTTGAAAAAATAGAACATATGAAGAGAATTATTTATGCTATTGGACTTTTAGTGTCTTTGCTTGGAACTCAAGTGCTTGAGGCGCAGAAAAAAAATGACGCCACTTTATTTACATTTGGAAGTACGCCCGTTGGAAAATCAGAGTTTTTACGGATGTATACCAAAAATATCAACAATCAAAAACCGGATTTTAGTGAGAAAGCCGTGCGAGAATATTTGACCTTGTTCAGTCGTTTTAAAATGAAAGTGGCCGAAGCCGAAGAGCAACGGATGGATACCTTGCCATCGATCCAAACTGAATTGGGAACTTATAAAAAGCAATTAGCTAAAACCTATTTAACTGACAAAGAAGTAACAGATCGATTAGTGAAAGAAGCGTATGAGCGCATGAAGAAAGATGTACATGTTGCCCATATTCTTGTGGCCGTACCGCGTGGAAGTGATGATACCACAGCCGCATGGCGTAAAATCGATAGTATTTATAAAGCACTTAGTTCTGGAAAAGAGGAATTTGGCACCATGGCTAAAGTTTTAAGTGATGATAAACAATCAGCATTGAATAGCGGAGATATTGGATTTATTACAGCGATGCAAATTGTATATCCATTTGAATCTGTGGCTTATAATACACCGGTTGGTTCATTTTCTAAACCTTTCAAAACAATTTTCGGGTATCATATTCTCAAGAAATTGGAAGAGCGTCCGGCTCGTGGGGAAATTCAAGTAGCACAAATCATGGTGGCCGTGCAAAAAAGTAGCGGCCGTGAAGGTGAAGCTGCGGGCAAAGCTCGTATTGACTCTGTTTATACGATGTTGAAGAAAGGACAAAATTTCGAAAAATTGGTTGAGCGATATTCTGAAGATAAATACTCAAAAAATTCGCAAGGGACTTTAGCCTCATTTGGTGTAGGGCAAATGGTACCTGATTTTGAGAATGCAGCATTCGCTTTAAAAAACCCGGGTGATATTTCAGAACCGGTGCGCACAGAATATGGTTTTCATATTTTAAAATTGATTCGTAAAATGCCGATTCGTCCGTTTGATACAGTAAAAGGCGATTTGACACGTCGAGTCGAGAAGGATGGCCGTATTGATGTTGCTCGTCAGGAATTTACAGAGAAAATCAAAGGAAAGGTCAGCTACAAGGAATTCCCAACGGCGTTAAACCAATTGATTAGTGCAATACCAGATTCAACGTTGCGCAATGGCGCCTTTAAAGGTGCAGATTATGGATCAATGCATGCACCTTTGTTTACCATGACCGGCGTTACGTTTACGCAAGCTGATTTCGCTAATTATATTGAGGCCTATTCTCATGGTAAAATGTATGGCCCAAAAGAGTCATCCTTGAAATCATTGTTTAAAAATTATTCAGACAAAGCACTTTACGATTACCAAGAAAATCGTTTGATTGATGACAATGAGGAATATCGTAATTTACTCACTGAATATCGTGATGGTATCATGTTGTTTGAGTTAACTGATCGAACTGTATGGACTAAAGCTTCTGTAGATACAACAGGATTGGATGAATATTATCAACAAAACAAATCAAAATACATGTGGCAGCCTGCGGTGAAAGGGAATTTATACAAAGCTGCTGACGAGTCTTATGCAAAGAAATTAGTCAAAGAACTTAACAACCCAATGAATAAAACCACTGAAGAAGTTGTGAAAGCAGCGAATGGCGATGGTCCTCAAAACAGAGTGGTTGTTGAAACAGGAAAATTTGAAAAAACAAAATTCCCTGCGAGCACGAAATTAGTGGCCGGTAAATATGCACCCTATTATAAAAATGAGGATGGCACTTACTCTGTGATTGATGTGAAAGAAGTGTATGATACGCCTACGCAAAAAACACTTGGAGAGGCTCGTGGTTATGTAATTTCTGAATATCAAGAATATCTTGAGAAGCAATGGATCTCTAATCTTGAAGCCAAGTATCCGGTGGTAGTGAATGAGCCGGTATTAAAAACAATTATCAAAAAGTAATTCAACTTATTTTAAAAAAAGCCAACTTGAAGGAGTTGGCTTTTTTAGTTAGGGACATTTTATAAAACAACAACGTGTAATTTTTATAGTTACGAGTTGGCAATAGTCATCAATAATTCTACATCAAATTTTTTCATTTTTAAAAAGGCTTCCATCACTCGTTTTCCGTTTGTTGGATGTGACATTAGTTTGCCTAAGAATGAAGGTACAACTTGCCATGAAACTCCGAATTTATCGTTCAACCAACCACACATACTTTCTGTGCCATCTTGTGTCAATGCAGACCAATAGTAGTCGATTTCATCTTGTGTGTCACAGGGTATCACAAAAGACGTAGCTTCATTAAATGTAAATTTATTGCCGCCATTTAGTCCCATCATTTGTTGGCCATTTATTTCAAACATCACCACAATAGGCGATTCGGAAATGATGCGTGAATTTTCAAATACAGTACAATAAAATTCTGCGGCTTCTTTGGCATTGTGATTAAACCATAAGCATGGGTAAATAGGGCTAGAGAGTGTCTTCATTGTTTAATATTTTAAAATACGTTCGGATTGTTGTTGTTTCCCATTCACTTTTACTGACAGATGATACACTCCTGCCGGAAGTGTACTTATATCAAGTTGATAGGTGGTGGCATCTTTGTGACTTGTGGGAACTATCATTTTTTCACCGAGGGAATTGATGAGTGTTATTTCAAATGAAGAGTTCAATTTTTTGCCATGCGAAAGATAAACTATATCGTGACTTGGATTCGGATAAATTTCAAACTGAGAAATCGATTCTTCTTCGAGTTGGGTACAAACTTTTATTTGTACAGGCATGGTATCAATATCAAAACAAAGATTGTTGACTGTTTGTTTAACTGTGACACTACCTGTTGCTGCGTTGTTCCAAGTGACAGTGCATGTATTGGTATTGCTTAAACATCCACTAGTAGCCGTTCCATTTTGAATAGACCAGATATAGCTAGCATTGGCTAAAGGAGTCACAGAATATTGATAGGACGCATTGGCACAAGGTAAATTTATGCCTTGCAACGTTGTAATCGGAGATTCATTGACGGTAAATGTTTGATAGGTTTTGCACCCAAACTCTGTGCTAACAATGGCTTCATGTTGTCCAGTTGTTTGTGGTACAAAATAGGAAGTGTCCGGTCCCGGTTTAAAATTGTACGTGTATTGACTACCAATGAAAATATCGACAGGGTTGCCTGTGCAAACTTGCGTCTGTGCCATAGGTAATGGTGGGAAATAGGTATTGCCTGATAATTGTTGATCCATCCAGGCTAAACGGTCCAAGACGTTATATTTTAGATATTGAGAGGGTAGCCAATAATTTTGCCATCGCGCCACATTACGCTGAAGTCCATTTTGCATGTAAAGTGTAGTCGTATCAATAAATTGAGTGAACACCGAATCCGGAATGGCATGGCGACGATATGAAGTATAGCGGCAATTTAAATGTTTTGCAAACATAGAATCTGATCGAAAACGACTCCACCAAAACGGAAATTCCCAATAACCATGAGTGACGATATGCACCCAATCATTTACACAACAATAGCCACGGTCACTATCCCATGGTGGCGCAAAATGAATTTTATTTCCATCCGTGATTTTGTCTTTGTACATGTAACTGCTTCGACCATAGGTATCGTAATTGGTGCTGAATTCGCTCACAATCATAAAATCAATAGCCGAATTTTCATCAGCATAATGACGCCATCCATTTACTGGATCTTGATAGTTGGCTGACATTAATGTTTGCTCAAATGTATCTACAAAATTGTGGAGATAGTTGAGCTGATTGGGGTGAATAGAATAAGGTTTCGGTGTAACTGTTTTAAATTCAATAAAGCCACCAAGATTAGGACCTTGATAACCTTGATATTGCGAATACCATGAAGCAGGGGCCCCATTCGGATTGATTTCAAATATATAACCACCGGTAACTTCATTGCCGCTTGTATCATTAGGCGTTAATTTAGCGATAGCCACACGATTGCTATCACGTTTAACTTTTTCCATTAAGATATACAATCCGGCATATTGATTATTGACCACAATTTCTACATATCGAGTGCGGGGTGCATAAAAACCCATGCGATTGCTCATTGCAAAAGTCAAAGGGTCCTTCATCATATAATCATCGGTATAACACGATTTTAAAATGAAATCACTTTCTGCAGGCAATCCGAAAATAGAGATGGACGTATCCAAGCCTGCTACGTTTTGAATTTCAAAATCATAATTGGGTTTGTCGCCACCTGCACTCGTGTATCCCTGTGTTTCAATACCAACTTGAAATTGATAGCTCGGTGTCGGATCGCTGAAACTGTTCAATTGATTCCACCCATTGTCAAATACACGAATGGTGCCGGGTGTCTTTGGGTCATTTGGAATATAACCAATAGGTGTATTGATTTTTAAAATTGGTATATTGGTAGAAGTGCTATCCAAGGCTTTAACAGCAGGGAAGGGTTTGAATTGGATTGACCAATTTTGGAGGGTGCCTAGAAATCCATTGATGGCAATATCTTCATAATACAAAGTCCAATTGCCATTTGGATTTTGTCCATCGAGTAAACTAATCATGGGTGATAAAGGCATATAAGCTTTGTTCAACGGACTGTTTGCATAGCGAATACTTTCATTCGCGTAAATACGAAATTTAGTATTCGGTAAATCACTGCCTGTGCCATTTACACTCATAAGATCAATTATGGCTCCAGTCGGTGTGCTCAAATAGAGTTTGATATCTTGGCACTGCATATGTTGAATATTCACACTGACTTCGTAAATGCCGAAATTATTATCCATCACTGTAGGTAATCCACTGGTCGTTATGGCAAATGAATGTGTATTGCCTTCGGACAGTGTTTGATTGATAGTAGAGGAGAAAGTTTGCGCAAATGTTGTTTGTCCTATAAGAAATAGGAGTAATGCAGATAAGTAAAATCTCATAAATCAAATGTAAGTTCTACTTTATTTTAGTCCAAAGAAAAGAGGTGAACTTATCCCAAGTCACTACCACCAAAACTAAATGGTAATAAATGCTTGGCGGTTTCAATCACCATGACCTCGCCTTGCATAGCGCCTAAAATCAAGGTGATGTTTTTTTTGTTTCTATCCTCACATTCTGAAATAAATTGCCGACACATACCGCATGGGAAAGCAGGTTTGTTATTATCGCCACTTGGGGCTTCATAGCTTATCGCTAAGGCCATGATTTCTTCGTTGGGGTAATTTGAAATAACAGCCGCTAAAGCACTTCGTTCGGCACAGATGCCGACAGGGTAAGAAGCATTTTCAACATTGACACCCGTAATAATTTTACCATCATGCAATAACACGGCGGCACCTACTTTAAAATGAGAATAGGGTGCATAAGCATGTTTAGTGGCTTCTTGTGCAGTAGTGAGTAATAAACGATGTGTGTCGTTTAACTCAGCTGCTGAAGCAAATTGTTTGTAATGAAATTGAAATGTAGCCATGGCTATGAACAAAAATAAACGAAATCATTGAGATTGCGTATTAAAATATCGCACGAATACTCGCACGTCCAGTATGCACGGCCTGAGTATTTGCCGGTTTTCGCCCTTCATACTCTAAACTCATTTCGATACTCTTACTGATACGCTTTTCAAAGCCGGCTTGCCATAACCAGTTACGACCATTTTGAAAGCCATCTAAAATAGTATAACCTAAACCGGAATTTGCATTGCCATTAAACTGAATCGATGAATAGGTTGTTCGTAGATTGATAGAACCTGAACTGACAATATTGTATTTGACATCCAATAATAAACTTTGAATCGTGGCTTTCTCTCCGCCAAGTTCTTGGGCATTTTCGCGAATGTCATATTTGTAATTCGATTGAATTCGAAATTGATTGCGTAGAAACAGAAAGGTGATGCCCGGTTCAATCGTCTTGGAATGAATTTGAAAGCTTCGACTTTCGAGAAATTGAGATACAAACACTTTTTTGCCTAATTTGCCTGAAAGGCCTAAGGTAAATTGTTGAGTAAGATTATAACGCGCCCGCACTAAATGTTCTCGATTACGTCGTCCATCGATGCCGTAATTCAACAACGTTTTACTGGCATTGGTTGTGTGCACATAATCAAGGCCCCATTGATTACTGAAACGATTGAGAATAATAGAGTTCATCCATGCCGATGAATTATTGATGAGTAAACTATCATCGAGTACTTTTAAAAATGGATTATATTGTGCCAGGCCCTCTCGTCCAATAAAGCGATTGTTTAGTTGTATCGCCGATTGTAAGTAAAGCATGGAGATAATTTTTTTAACTCCTTTTAGTCGAGTTGAAGGAAGAATGGCTTTCGGATTGATGGATATGGTTTGATTATAGACACTATATTTTGCCTTGACATATTGATTCGTTGGCGTAAGAATTTTAATGAATTTTTTTTCATCCGGAAAAACGGCCAACTCAAATTCGTTTAATTGTTGAACGCCATCTTGATTGTAATCTCGCCAAACATAAAGCCCTTGTCCGATGGGTACTTCAACATAAGCGTATTCTCGTTTCAATTCTTGTCCGGCGCCAAATTCATAGAGTAAGTTTCCGGAAATTAATCCTTTGATAAAATTGAAATCGTATTCGACACGACCGACTAAACTTTCTTCAGGCTTTAAGGTGGTGAGTGTGGTATCGTTGATGGTAAGAATTCGATAGGCTGCTGAGGCTCTTATTTGTTGGCCTTCTATACTGTTGATCGCAGCGCCTAATGAAAAGGTATGACCACGTGTTGATTGCTTGAATTCATTATGTGCAGCCGCGCGATCATGGCGCAAGGTATAGTCGGCTGTAAATGTATTGGCCGATGCAGGATTTGTCTTTAGATAAAATGTGGTGGCATCAAAAGCGAATGCTGATTTCAATAAGGTGTCTTCGTTGACAGAACGAAGTGCATTGTGCTCCAGTAAAAATTTACTACCTATACTTAGTTGATGTAGTTTTTTTAACTGTTTTTCAACCTGAAAACTAGGTTTGTAATAACTACTTTTATATAGGGTGGCACGTTGCTGCATTAAATCATTTCGCAGTGACATGGAATAGCCATTTTTTTGAAAATTGACAAACAAACTTTGTTGTGTGCCGCGAAACGAATTTCCGCGAAAATAACTACCTAATTTATAGCCGGCATTTGCGGTGGTATTGAATAAAACATTCAATGCTATATTTCCTAAATGCTCATTTTCGGATTTTAAACTTGGATCGATATTCCAATCTCTGGCAAATTCTAAGGTCCTGAAACGTTCAATAGGTTTGAATCGGTCTTGCACATATTCGTAATTCAGCGTGCTTTGTAATTGAACCTTTCGCGATGTCGACAGCCATCGTTTTTCTTCGTAGTTGATTCGGCCTGCCATGCCGGTATGGGTTTCATTATTTTTCGACGAAAATGTATTGGGGTCATATTGACTTACGGCAACTTCGGTGTTTAAAATTTTATTACTGTCTATTTGATAGCTATTGCCAAGCGTGACGAGTTGTTGCTTTTTGGGCGTTACTAAAATTATGACAGGCTCATAGTCACCGATACGTTGCCCACTTTGCGGCGCTTGCCATGCGTATACTCGACCATTGGCACTATTGACCGATTGAATATAATTTCCATTGCCCAAGCCCACATACGTAAAATTTAATTCATACTTCGCACTATCAGGGTTGGTCGAATAAAGATAAATATTGTTGTAAAGAATACTGTTTACTGTAGTGTCTATTTTCTTGTATAAAATTTTACCGGATTTAAAGGTGTCTTGAAAACGAACACTCGGGTAAAAGGCCAATTGAATACTATCGCCAATTCCGGCGAGAAATCGTTTCTGTGAAGTGTCTAGGTTTTGTTGTATGGCTTGGTTTTTGGCATCCTGATTCGAGTAGACATCAAGGCGCCATTCCATTTTTTTTGATACTTGAAAATCGTGATGTACATAAATGAGCGAGTTCAGATAATTGCGATCCGAGAATTCGAACTCCACAACAATTCGTAAATCTTTGGTGATAATTCGCCTCGGCATAAAACTAATTTCGGCCGTATTGTAATCAATAATATAATCTTGGTCTTCCCCTCGGGTCATGGGAATACCATCGATAAATACTTTTTCGGTACCTGCAAGAACCACAAAATATTGTTCGCCATTAGGCCCGGTTAATTTATAAGGGCCCTGATTTCCTTCTAATGCTGTAAGTTTATTTCGAACAAATTTACCTTTGGCTAATGACGCGGCTACCGCAGTGCGTTGACGATCTTTTTGTCCAATATGATAAGCGCTTGATACCATACCGCCTTGAACTCGTTTATAAAAATTCATGAAATAAGATTTCGGTCGTTGAATATCATAATCTCCAGCGATCAGTGAACTTTGTTTGCGTTTGAGTTGAATAAATATTTTATCAAATTCTTGCAATTGTTGCGTATTGCCTTCCGGTTGAAAAGGGATAGTATTATCGGTGATAGATCCTGTGAGCTGAATGCTATCGCCAAGGTTGCCTTCTAATTGTAAATTAAATTGTGAATTCAAGACGACATCTTGACTATTGCCAAACGATAGTGCGCGTCCGAAGCTACCGGCATAATTGATGTCGCCAAAATCAATGAAAGGTGCATTCTGATTGGCTTGCTGTGCGTCGTATTCGAAGGGTCGCAAACTTAAGTTAGTTTCGATGAGGCGCACGTCTTTATGGTAATACGATTTACTAAATGAAAATGGAAATACTCGATATGAAATCCGAAGTGAGTCGCGTAGAGGTTTTCGGTGCCAATATAAAATAGATTTATCCCACACGATACGATAGTCATTCGAGTCAATGTTGTTGATGTGTACAGAATAAGGCACCAAACTAAGTGTATCGAGTATGAGTGAGTCTGCGGTCAGGGCATAGTCTACTTGTCGCAAATTAGAAATATCTTGCGAAAAGCTTGCAAATGAAAGGCAGCAAAAAATGCCACACCAAAGAGTTCGAAATATTTTAATGGACAAACGAATTGAGTTAAACAATAACGGTTAAAATTAAGAAATCCGTGCAGGAACACCTTACTAATTTTTCGATTCGCCTTATTTATGGCGCTTCAACCGTTGAAAAACTTTTTCTTACCTCAAAAAGCTATGATGTCGAATTCTCAGGAATTATCTTTAGATTCGGAAAATGGCCATGAAAAAACAATATCGTATTGCACTCCATATTATAGCATGCTTGCTGTTTTTGATTGTACCTGTGTTTTTTGCTACCCATTCGTTCATGTCATTAAAGGATGTTCCGCTGCCTTTTATTTTTAAAGATTTATTTCGTAATTCACTGGTAATTTTATTTTTCTATGTGAACTATTTATACCTCATCCCTCAATTTTATTTAACGAAGCGATTTCTTATTTACATACTTATTTTGTTTGCTACGTTGTTGGTGATTACATTTTTACCTACATTATTGGTTTTTCAACAATTTACGCCAGTGTTTCCGGCAGGTGGTAGCAATATGCATTATCACGATCGAACCTGGTTCGGTTCTATTTTGTTAGAAGTGAGATTGTGTATGTATTTATATATATCGGTCGTGTTCGCTTCCATTTTATTTCGATTAAATTATCATTTTAAACAATTACAAACCGAAAAAATGAATTCGGAACTTTCGTATTTGAAAGCTCAGATCAATCCGCATTTTTTGTTTAATACCTTGAATAGTATTTATTCTTTAGCCATTGAAAAATCACCCAATACTGCGCCTTCTATTATTAAGTTGTCGAGTATGATGCGATATGTGATTAGTGATACGGCGAATAAATATGTTTCGTTGGAAAAAGAAATGAATTATATCAATAGTTATATTGAGTTGCAAAAAATTCGATTAGGAGATACGGCCAATGTGAATTTTAGTTTTAGTGGTGATACTGAACATAAGATCATCGCCCCATTGGTGTTAATTCCATTTATTGAAAATGCATTTAAACATGGAGTTAACCCTGAAGAGCCTTCTCAAATTGATATTCAAATTAGTGTGTCTGAAACTAATTTATATTTACATGTATTTAATTTGAAAGTGCCCCATATTCAAGATCATCATACCAAATCGGGGTATGGGTTGAAAAATGGGTCAGAGCAATTGAATATTATTTATCCCAACAAACATCATTTGCAAATAGAAGATAAAGAACATAGTTTTACCGTCACCCTTAAAATTGAAATTGTATGATAAAAGCCATTGCCATCGATGACGAACCTTTAGCGCTAAAGATCATCGAAAATTTCTGTAAAGAATCGCCACAAATCCAATTGGAAAAAACCTTTTCCAAACCAACAGATGCCTTGAAATATATTTCGAACTTTCCGGTTGATTTATTATTTCTCGATATTCAAATGCCGTCTATTTCGGGTATTGATTTTTATAAAAATCTCAACCAAGAAATGATGGTAATTTTCACAACGGCCTATAGTGAATATGCGGTGGATGGTTTTAATTTAAATGCCATTGATTTTCTGTTGAAACCTTTTACCCTGGAGCGCTTTCAACAGGCTGTAACTAAGGCGGAAGACTTTTATAATTATTCGCATACCAAAGAAAATGTCACCAATCCGTATTTATTTGTTCGTGCCGATTATAGTTTGGTCAAAATTAAAATTGCCGATATAATTTATATTGAAGGCTTGAATGATTATTTAAAATTTCATATTGAAAATCAAAAGCCGGTGGTGGCCCGTATGACGTTGAAGACGTTACAAGAAAAATTACCTGCCAAGGATTTTGTTCGATCACATCGTTCTTATATCGTGCCCATTCAACGAATTATTCAAATCAAGAACAAAATGATCTATCTTTCTCATGACGGAAAAATGATTGAATTGCCCATCGGAAAGAGTTATGAGGACGAGCTCGCCAAGTTTTTTTAAAAGCGTTTAATCGCTAAAAAATAAATCTTATCTCAAAAATGAAGTAAAAAAAGAAGGGAAGGCTTATTTTGCAAGACGGTTGGGGAATTACGTCTCCAATGCAACACTTCACCGATTTATTTAAACTTCTTTAAAGATGAGAAAATTATTGACATTCATGGCCCTTGGGGTTTTTTCTTTTGCCGGCTTGCAAGCACAAAAGTATAATGGTTATACCTTGTATAGTCAGCAAAATGGCTCCACCGCCATATTAATGGATACCAATCAGACTGCAATTAAAACATGGTCGGGTCTTTCTTCTAAGACCACCTACTCGGCCTACCTTGAGCCGGGTGGCTATTTGACACGTGCTGCTACGAACACGGGTAATAGTTTTTCTGGAGGCCCTATTAGTGGTCGCGTACAACGTCATGATTATAATGGCACGTTGGTTTGGGATTATGTATACTCCACCACTAATTACTGCTCACATCATGATATTTGTCCAATGCCTAACGGGAATGTTTTATTAATTGCCTATGAACGTCGCACTTCTACTGAAACTTCAGCGATGGGTGGATCCTCTTCGATTGAAATGTGGCCTGATAAAATTGTCGAAATACAACCTACGGGTGCCACTACCGGTAATGTGGTTTGGGAGTGGAAGTCATGGGATCATTTAATGCAAAATGCAGATGCTTCGAAAGCGAATTATGTAACGTCATTGGTCGACCATCCGGAACGATTAAATATCAATTATAAGCAAGCCAAAGATTGGCTTCACATGAATGGGGTTGATTACAATCCGATCTTAGATCAAATTGCGTTTAGCTCACATAATTTGAACGAGTGGTATATCATTGATCATAGCACGACAACAGCCGAAGCGGCAACAAGTACAGGTGGTAATTCAGGTAAAGGGGGTGATATTTTATATCGTTGGGGAAATCCTGCGGCGTATGGTGCCACTGGAACGGCTATCTTAAATGTTACACATGATGCACATTGGATTCCGGAAGGAGTGCCGAATGCAGGCCGTTTAGTTGGGTTTAATAACAAAGGGGTATCGGCTTCGCAATCATCGGTTGATCAAATTGTTACACCCATTAATGGTTATACCTACAACATCACAGCGGGACAAGCTTATGGCCCGGCCACCTATAATGATCGACATGCCTGTAATGGTTACAGTAGTAATATGGGAAGTTCTGAACAGTTACCTAATGGAAATATGTTAGTTTGTGTAGCCACCGCAGGTAAGATTTATGAAATCAATGCTGCGGGGACTGCTCTATGGACAAAATCACTTACCGGTGGTGGATCCGCACAAGCCCATATGTATGATAGCTGTTATATTTTTAATACACCACCGGCTATTCCAACTATCACTGCTGCCGGTACTACATTAACAGCCAGCAGCGCAGCCACCTACCAATGGTATATGAATGGTGTGTTGATTTCGGGTGCTAACAGCATGACCTATTCACCAACTACGTCAGGTGTTTATGTGGTGCGAATCACTGATGCAAATGGCTGTATGTATCGTTATTCGACCGGATATAAATACACCAAACCAAACTCTTTGCCTGAAACGGATTTTAGTCATTTAGTGAGTATCTATCCAAATCCTTCAAGCAGTATATTGTATATTAAACATCAACAAGCTAATGGCACTGCGTTTTTGTGTAGCATCTATGATCAATTAGGTCATTTGGTGAAAAATGCGCAAACAGCAGATGTGATTGATGTTTCAGGTTTGGCAAATGGTTATTACACGGTAAAAATTGCCTTTGGTAATGGGACGGCCACACACAAACTTCTTATCCAACATTAATAAATCAACTTCATGATGATGAAAAAAATTCTATTTGTTTTAATCGTATCTCTTTGTTGTATGCATACTGCTCAAGCCATCAAAGTTAAATTCACGGTAGATATGACAGGGACGCCTGTGATGGCTACCGGCGTTCATGTGATTGGTGATTTTCAATCTATTGGCGGTTATGGTGCTGATTTTATTCCGGATGCTTCGTGTTTAATGACACAAGAAATGGCAGATACGAATTTATATAGCACCGTTCTTACGATTCCTGCGTTTGCTAAATACACCTATAAATATTGCAATGGTGATCAAACCTACGAAGTAGAAATCGTGCCGGAATTATCGCAAGTAGGTTATAACTTCAATGATAATCGATGGATTTATATTGATTCATTGTCAGGTGTGGATACGTTTAAAATGCCGGCTTTAGTGTTTAATACCAATGCTCCTAAAGGATTAAATGCCATTCGTTTTAAAGTAGATATGACACTTCAGTCAACGTCGATGGCGGGTGTTCATTTGGCAGGGACCTTTCAATCCAATGACCCTTCAACGCATTATATGTATAGTTTTCAAAACAATCTGCACGAAATCATGGCATACATGCCGTTGGGCAGTTATGATTATAAATACTACAATGGAAATACCGCAGCAGATACCGAGTCGATAACCGGAGCGTGCGCCACGAATGGCAACCGCAGTATTGCACTTTCATCGGATACAGCACTCAGCGTGTGTTATGCAACCTGCACCTCTTGTTATCCCGCAGCTATTGTAAATGTAGACGCACAGCAAATGGCATTATACCCGAATCCAATGTCACAAACTACACAACTTGAATTTGGAAATGAATTGCCTAGTCAAGTTTGTTTGTTTGATTTATATGGTCGTCAAGTACAACTTTATAAACCAACGCAACAACACATGACTATCCATCGTCAAGAATTACCGAGCGGTATGTATACCTTACGTGCACTATATGATAACGGTAATTTTAAAACTCAAAAATTAATCATCGACTAGTTGTCTTTCTAATTTGGAAAAAATAATTCGAATGAAATCATTAATACTTAAAGCAAGTCTTGTACTTGCTTTTTTATGTTGCAGCAACATCCTTTTTGGACAATCCTTGTATGACCTAAATTCCATACAAGATATTCAAATCACCCTGACACAGCCCAACTGGGATTACCAAATGGATACCGCTAAATATGGCGCCGAAGGTTATATCATGGGCAGTGTCACCATCAATGGTACGCTTTATGATAGCGTCGGTGTCAAATACAAAGGCAACAGTTCATTCGATTCTACGCGCATTAAAAATCCTTTGCATATCGCCTTGGATAAATTTAAGGAACAAAAGCATCAGAATTTTGCGGATATTAAATTAAGTAATGGGTATGGCGATCCGTCCATGATACGTGAAGTCCTGGCCTATCAGTTGTTGTCAAATTATATGCACTGTCCAAAGGCTAATTTTGCTAAAGTATACATCAATGGAAATTATATTGGTTTATATTCCAGTGCAGAGAACATCGATAAAAAATTCTTGTCCGATCATTTTTATTCGTCCAACAATACGTTTGTCAAATGCAATCCCATCGTTAATCCGGGGCCAACTACGAAAAGTAATTTTAAATACATCAATGCCGATACCGCATCCTACGAAACCTATTACGAAGTAAAATCAGATGAAGGATGGCCTGAATTAGTAACGCTGTGCGATTCTGTCACCAATCACATGAGTGGCTTGGAATCTATTATGGATATGGATCGTGTCATTTGGATGTTAGCATTTAACAATGCCATGATTAACCTCGATAGTTATAGTGGTGTATTTGCGCAAAATCATTATACCTACAAAGATGCCACAGGGCATTTTAATCCTGTCATCTGGGATTTGAATATGTGTTTTGGTGGCTTCCCTTTTGCCGGAGCCGGTGGTACATCAATGGGTAATTTGACCGTAACAGGTATGCAACAATTCGCGCTCGACAATCATGCCACGGACACGTTTTGGCCTTTAATCAATGCTGTACAAAGCAATCCAACTTGGCGCCGCAAATACATTGCTCATATGCGCACCATCATGCAAGAAATGGTAGCCGGTAATTATTACAAAAGCCTTGCTACACAATTGCAAACGATGATTGATGCCGATGTATTGGCAGACAATAATAAATTTTTCAGTTATTCGAAATTTCAACACGGACTCGATTCCAACTATGTGGTGGGTAGTTATACTGTACCGGGTATTAGTAATTTAGTAGATGCTCGTCTTTCGTATTTAAATGGTACGACTGATTTTATGGCCAGTCAACCTGTCATCACTACGATTAACACGGTACCTGCAAATGTTCCATACAATACATCTTTTACCATGTTGGTGAATGTGTCGGCAAGTAGTGCACTCACCGTGTCGGTTGGATATCGCTTTGATAAAACAAAGAAATTTGAAAAAGTACAACTCTTCGATGATGGCAATCACAATGATGGTAGCGCCAATGATCAAGTCTTTGGGGCTAGTCTAACCATGAGTGGTCCATTGATGCAATATTATATTTATGCTGAAACAGCCGATGCGGGCGTGTTTGTGCCGCAGCGAGCCGAGCATGAATTTTATTCTATGTCGGCAGCATCTACCTTGGCCACAGCCGGGGCTGTCGTGATTAATGAAGTGCTGGCGGATAATATGGGTTTGCAAAAAGATGAATACAACGATACCGAAGATTGGATTGAATTATACAATAGCAGCAATCAAGTGGTGGATTTAGGGAATTGTTATTTGTCGGATAATGCGACTCATTTAACCAAATGGAAAATTCCACCGGCAACCTATATCGCACCGAATGGCTATTTGACCATCTGGGCCGATGACGATAGTTGGCAACAAATTTTACATACCAATTTTGCGTTGAGTAAAGATTCCGGTCATGTGTATTTGTCATTACCCGATAGTTCCATCTCTGATCAAGTAAGTTTTGGTTTGCAGACTACCAATGTCTCTTACGGTCGCTATCCCAATGGCAGTGGGCCTTTTATGACCATGAACACAACCTATGGATATCAAAACGATAATTCTCCATTGGTGGTATCCTCACACGCGGCTAATCCAAATTGGACATGCTTTCCGAATCCGGCTCAAAACGAATTTTTTGTACGTAGCGTAACACCGCAAACGATAGAGGTCTATAATATGTACGGACAAAAAATGACGTCTCAAAAAGTAAACACACAACAAAGCTTCTCTACTCAACATTGGCCTGCTGGTTTATACTTGATACGTGGTGCGAATACGACCTATAAACTTCAAGTACAACATTAAAGTAGTGTTGAATTAGGAGCTGAACGTCTTACTCTTTCTTCAACGACCGTCCTGCTCTTCGCGCTACATGGTAGCTTGCTGCGATCAGGGCTAAGGCTCAGGGTTGGCACTCTCTTGAACGTCGTAGTACGCTTTTCAGTTGAAGCTACGAAGTTGCAAAATTATCTTGTAGGCTAGTGGTTTAGTGGTCGTATTGATAATTTAGGACTTTATAATAAGGGACTTTTCAATCTTAGTAAGTAATCCTTACGCACCGAGGAGCCCTGTAAAAGGACTCCTCGGTAAATAAATTTCATGCGAATTTGTCAATTAAGCATTCAATAATTTGAAAATTTTCGTTGTGCTATTTTTTCTCAAATTTTAGTGTACTTGAATAATCGGCTGTCGTTACATGAAGTAAGTAAATCCCGACTGATAGTGAGCTAATGTCAAGTGTAAATGCGGCGTTGGCACGTAATGGGATTTTTTCACTACTTAATTGTGCTCCCTGAAGGTTTATAATGTCAATTGTCCCGGTTTCGGCTTTCGAATTATTACATCGCACATTTAATTGATTCGTTGCCGGATTTGGATACACCATTATAGATGGGGAGCTTTCTTCAAGCTCTTCTGTCCCATTTGGGGTATAACTACTGTAATAAAATTGTTGTTCGGAACTATAGTAGTTTGTTCCCGAGGTATGATAAAAGTTAAGATATTCTGTTATTTGGTCTGCACTATTGTACTTATAATTTCTAATTTCATAATTTGTATAGACTGCAGAATCGCCATAGTAGATAAACATTGAATCAGGATTATTAGCCAACGTATTTGGATAATGGTGTTGGTATTTGCTGGTTTTAGTCCAAACAGAGTTAGTTGTGTCGTAGCTATAATTAGACAAGCTTTGAATACGATTAAAAGCGTCATACTCTATGGAAAGTGAAATGTTATTCATAAGGATTGGTGTCGTAGATCCAATGTTTTCCATTCGGGTAATTTGAGCAATATCTCCTGT
>Ga0116158_10001235_pt1 | contig 23447 bp, 20 predicted proteins | sample AD_UKC052_MetaG_FD_89883 | JGI IMG/M metagenome (GOLD analysis project Ga0116158, IMG submission 89883) | Active sludge microbial communities of municipal wastewater-treating anaerobic digesters from USA - AD_UKC052_MetaG | ecosystem: Engineered > Bioreactor > Anaerobic > Digestate | place: USA... | reverse complement strand
GCTCCTGCGCAGGCCTCCACGGCTACGCTTCGGAGAGGGTTGCAGGCAATGGCATAAAAAGCATCCGCGGAGATGGGATTGCCGTTGTACTGGTAGGCGGGTTGTTGTTCGCTCATGCAGCACCTTCGCCCGGACGCTCTTCCCAAAAGTCTTTGCGACACAGGCCCCGTGCAGCGCAATACTCGCAGGCCTTGCCCTCCCCCAGCGCGGGCATCCCGGCGCCGCTGGCGACGCGTCCCATGTCGTGCTGAATGCCTTCCAGCAAATGGTCACGCAGCACCACGATGTCGTGCTGCTGGTGGGTATGGGTGCCGTCCTTCTCACCCACGTTAACATACGCGGCAGCCAGCGTGTCGTCGCTCAGCAGGGCTGCGTAAAACGCCAGTTGTGTGTCCTCCAGCGCGCCCTTGATGCGTTCTCGCGTCTGGGTGTCGCTCTCGGTTTTGTAATCGATGACCAATACGCTGCCATCCGCGTTGTGGTCGATGCGGTCGATGCGGCCCGTCAGCGTGACGGCGCCTACCGGCATCTCCCGCTGCACTTCCGACTGGTCAAAACTGGCGCCTGTGGCTTCATGTTTGGCAAGCCACTCCAGATAGCCGTCCCGCACGCGGGGCCAGGATGCAGCGAACGGCAAGAACTCGGCGTCGGACAAACCCAGATCGGTTGTCGCCTGAACGGACGCTACATTTATCATAGCTACCCGCGCATATAAATCAGGTTCTGGAGTGATTTTCAATGCCTCTTGGAAGTGCCCGAGCAGGCTGTGTAGCCATGTACCAAAGTCGCGCTTGCTTACGCTCGTGTCCAGTTCGTCGACTTCCTGCAATTTGAGCTGGCGCAGCGCAAAGAACCGATAGGGGCAACTGCGCAGATCGTCATAAGCGCTAGCCGACAGGCGCGAGATCGTCAACGCCTGCCCCACCGGCCGCGACATGCTGGAGGGCTGTGCCTGCAGCTCGCGCAACACGCGCGGATCGGGCATCGGGGCTATCGCCGAGTCCCCCGGGTTGGCCGCGTTTTGAAGCAGCATCGCCTGCACAAAACCGCTGGGCATCAAGCGTTCACCACCTTCGCTGGTGCGCCACAACACGTCCAGCCACGGGGACTTCAGAGCGTATTGCCACGACGAGCGCAACGCAGCAGTCAGCTCGGCACGCGCGGGCAAGCCGAGCCATTCGCGTTGCGCCGGTGTCCAGTTGTCTGGTGGTTCGGGTGCCACCGGCATGCGCATCTCGTCACAGCCTGGCAACACCACGGCAGGCAAGGCGCGCCCCAGCAACTGGCTGAGCGGCAGGATAACCACCTGCGCCTGCGCCGGGTGCGCAGGCAAAAAGCTCGCCGCCTCCAGTGTCTGGCTGGCCCAAGTGGTTAAATCATTCAGGCTCAGACTACCTGCTACGTCGGCAAATGCCGCGTCGGCGCCTTCGCGCAGGCTGAGCGCCGTCAACACGGCTTCGCCGGCTGGGTCGGTATTCAAACCAGCCCATTGCCCTGCGCTTTCCAGCGCAGCCCGCACATCTCGCAGCCAGGCCGCCAGCGACCTTCCCGGTTGCAGCGCTTCGCGCAGCAGTTGTACCCTCTGCGCGATGCCGTCCGTGGCAAGAACCTGTCGCCAATCGCGCGTACCGGCTTTGCGCAAACCGGCCTCCAACTCGACCACTTCGCCAGGCTCAAAGGCAGATGCATTTTTCAGCCAGTCCAGCACGGCATCTGTCGAAGCGTCCCAGACGCACGCACGCAGCAAGCCCATCAACCCGGCAGCCGCACGTGTGGTGGACAGCTTCCACCCCGTTTCGTCCCGCACCGCCACGCCACGTTCTCCCAACAGAGCGCGCACCTGCCGCGTCAGTACCCGGTCTTGCGCCACCAGCGCCACCGGGCTACGGCCTGCGGCCAGATGCGCAAGCACGCAGGCTGCGGCGCGGTGCGCTTCGTCCTGCAAGTCCAGCGCTGCGTGCAGGGACACCGAGCTCTTCAACCAACTACGCTCATGCGGCTGCGCGCCCGTATCCGCCGTACCGTTTGTGTCCAGCGCCAAGGCAACCACACGGTCACCCCACAGTTTATGCAAGGCCTGTACAAGGGGTTCTGACTGGAAGCCTTCCAGAACGACAACCAGTTCTGCCCGCGCTGTAAACACCCGGTCCGTCGGGTAGCTGGAGCTGGCGGCCCAGGCCAACGCGATGCGCCCGAGGCGCGCATCCAGTTCCAGCACAGGGGCCGCCATGTCAGTCGTCAACCCCGTCGCCATTCGGGTGCCCCAAGCCAGGCGCTCATGGGGCGCGACGGACGCAGCCAGTCTGGCCAGGCTCCACGCGGCAGCCATCAGACGTCCGGCCAGGGCATTTTTCTGGGGCGCCATGCCAGCACGGGCCAACAATGAGGCGGCCGTCAACATGTCGCGTGCCGGGTCCATGCGCAGGTCGTCACCGTCGGGCACAAACCCGCCCAGACTGCGCGTCCAGTTCATCGTGGTCTCGAATCGGGGAACGAAACCGCACATTCAAGGCCGTGGCCCACGCCTGACGGGCCTCCAGCATCAATTGGGCATAGGGCACCAGCACAACAGTCTGTGCTGCGTGGACCTTACGACGCACCATCTCCTGACGAATGCCGTCAATCACCCGCCCCCAACCAGCAGTTGCGTGATGTTTTTTTGCTATTTCATCCATAGCGTCGGGGTACCGGGTAAATCACGGACGGGGGGCCTTGGTTTCTGTCACAATTTCCCCACTTTACCTGTACCGCCCTCATTACAAGGAAATCCCCATGGCCAGCGAATTAATCAAACATGTGTCCGACGCGTCTTTCGAAACCGACGTCCTGAAGTCCGCTCAACCTGTGCTGGTGGACTACTGGGCTGAGTGGTGCGGCCCGTGCAAGATGATCGCCCCCATCCTGGATGAGGTAGCAACCGGGTACGAAGGCAAGCTGCAGATTGCCAAGATGAATGTGGACGAAAACCGTGACATTCCTGCCAAATTCGGTATCCGTGGCATTCCTACGCTGATGATTTTCAAGGATGGCCAGCTTGCCGCCACCAAAGTTGGTGCCATGAGCAAGTCGCAATTAACTGCGTTTATTGATCAGCAACTGGCCTGAACCCTTTACAACGAACTTTCCAAGCGGCCACAATATCGTTTTGTGGCCGCTTTTTTTCCTGTCATAATCCAGCCTGATCGCCGGTTCATAACCTGAAACGGTTGGAGTTCCCGGTTTAGAACTTTGAGGCAAAGGCCACCGTCTTGTCTCTTCCCAAACCTCCCCTGATTTTCGTCACCCTTCCGATTATTCGGTCAACTGCCCTACGGGGTCACCTCCATGCATTTAAACGAACTCAAGGCACTGCACGTGTCGGAAGTCCTCAAGCAGGCTGAAGAGCTTGAGATTGAAAACACCGGCCGCATGCGCAAGCAGGAGCTGATGTTCGCGATCATCAAAAAGCGAGCCCGTACCGGCGAGCAGATCATTGCCGATGGCGTGCTGGAAATTCTGCCCGATGGCTTTGGCTTTTTGCGCAGCCCCGACACCAGCTATACCGCCTCTACAGACGACATTTATATCAGTCCCAGCCAGGTGCGCCGCTTCAACCTGCACACCGGTGACATGATTGAAGGCGAAGTGCGTACGCCCAAGGATGGCGAGCGTTACTTTGCACTGAACAAACTGGACAAGGTTAACGGCGGCGGCCCGGAAGAGAACAAGCACAAGGTGATGTTCGAGAATCTGACGCCACTGTTCCCCAAGGAGCAGATGAAGCTGGAGCGCGACATCAAAGGTGATGAAAACATCACCGGCCGCGTGATCGACATCATTGCCCCCATCGGCAAGGGCCAGCGCGCCTTGCTAGTGGCGCCACCCAAGAGCGGCAAGACGGTGATGATGCAGCACATTGCGCACGCCATTTCCGCCAACTACCCCGACAGCTACATGATGGTGCTGCTGGTAGACGAGCGCCCAGAAGAAGTGACCGAAATGCAGCGTACAGTGAAAGGCGAAGTGATTGCCTCCACGTTTGATGAGCCCGCTGCCCGCCACGTGCACGTCGCCGAAATGGTGATTGAGCGCGCCAAGCGCCTGGTCGAACTGAAAAAAGACGTGGTGATCCTGCTGGACTCCATCACCCGCCTGGCCCGCGCCTACAACAACGTAGTGCCTTCTTCCGGCAAGGTATTGACCGGTGGTGTGGATTCCAACGCGCTTCAGCGCCCAAAACGCTTTCTGGGTGCTGCCCGTAACGTGGAAGAAGGCGGCTCGCTCACCATCATCGCCACCGCACTGGTCGATACAGGCAGCCGCATGGATGAGGTGATCTTTGAAGAGTTCAAGGGCACCGGCAACAGCGAAATCCACCTGGACCGTCGTTTGTACGAAAAGCGCGTGTTCCCGTCGATCCAACTCAACCGCAGTGGCACCCGTCGGGAAGAATTGTTATTGCAACCTGAAATACTGCAAAAAACCAGAATTCTCCGACAATTCTTGTACAACATGGATGAAATCGACTCAATGGAGCTGGTTTTGAAGCAGATGAAGGCCACAAAGAACAACATGGAGTTCTTCGATCAGATGCGCCGGGGCGGCTAACTCCCCTACACCTAACTGGGCTATAATCGAAGGCTGCACGCGAAAAGTACGCTGGATGGTCCGGCGCGGCTGGCGCAACTGAATTGAAAGAAGAGATCATGAAAGAAGGCATTCACCCCAACTACCGCGAAGTTTGTTTTGTGGATTTGTCCAACAACTTCAAGTTCGTCACCCGTTCGTGCGCGAACACCAAGGAAATGATCAAGATGGAAGATGGCCGTGAGCTGCCGTTGTACAAGCTGGATACTTCCAGCGAGTCACATCCTTTCTATACCGGCACGCAAAAATCCGTGGATAACATGGGCGGTCGTGTAGAGAAGTTCCGTAACCGCTTCGGCAAAGTGGCAGCCAAGTAACCTGACACCAGGTTCAGGCAAGACAGGCAGCCCGGAAAACCGAGCTGCCTTTTTTTTACCTCACTTCCGTCCAAACCCTTGTGACCCGCCCAACGCCAGCCATCGTCGCACAAGGGTCGGTTCGCCGTCTGCCACGAGCGGCTTTATTGCTGCTGGCTGTCAGCTACATACTTGCCGGGTTCATTGGCCGCGAGCCATGGCGCAATGCCGACGTTACGGCGTTCGGTTACATGATGGGACTGCTCCAGACCGGTTCGGACTGGTTTTCTCCAAAACTCATGGGCCTGAGCCCTGAAGTTGACGCCTTGCTTCCTTACTGGCTTGGTGCCTGGGCGATACAACTGGCCCCAAAATGGATTCCCTCCGATTTAGCAGCCCGCATACCGTTTGGCCTGATGCTGGGTGTGACTACGCTCTGTACTTGGTATGCCACTTATTACCTCGCCCGCAACCCCAAAGCCCAGCCCGTGGCCTTTGCGTTTGGCGGAGAGGCGTCACCGCCTGATTACGCACGAGCCCTAGCGGATGGCGGTCTTCTGGCTTTCATTGCTTGTCTCGGGTTGGCGCAGCTATCGCACGAGACAACTCCTGCACAGGCGCAACTTTGCTTCACAGCTCTTTGTTTCTATGCGGTGGCCGCACTACCCTACCGAACCGTTGCGCCATTACTTGGCGGTGCCATTGGACTGACAGGATTGTCATTGTCAGGCGCGCCAGCTATGGCCATCCTTTTCGGACTCGGAAGCGCCCTCGCTTACGGTGTCGACCAACAACAAGCTAGTGGTCAACCATCCGCCCCAGTTACCCGCCGTGTTGCCGGAATACTACTGCTCACTCTGGTTGCAGCCATGTTGGCTACTTTGCTTGATCTCTGGCACTGGCGCATCGAGCTACCTGACCTGAGTTATGCCAAGGGAAAAAGCATCGGTCGGCTGCTGCTCTGGTTCACCTGGCCAGCGTGGCCGCTGGTTTGCTGGACACTATGGCGGTGGCGCCGCCAGCTTGGAAGCAAAAAACCAAGTCTCCATTTGACCCTACCGCTTTGGTTCGCCAGTGTCTGCCTTGGCACCGCCGTCGTGACAGCTTCAACTGACCGCTCTCTTTTGCTGGCGCTGCCGGCCCTGGCTGCACTCGCTGCATTCTCCCTGCCGACCCTGGGACGTAGTGTGGCTGCGTTGGTTGACTGGTTCACGTTACTGTTCTTCTCTGGCTGCGCATTCATCATATGGGTCATCTGGCTGGCCTTGCAAACGGGCATACCCAAACAGCCCGCTGCTAACGTCGCCCGGCTGGCTCCGGGCTTTGAGCACAGTTTTTCACTTGCCGCCTTTGCCATTGCCCTGCTTGCTACCGTCGCCTGGATCTGGTTAGTCCGATGGCGCGTGGGGCGCCAGCGTGCCGCTATCTGGAAGAGCCTGGTGCTGCCCGCTGGCGGAGCGGTTCTTAGCTGGCTGTTGCTGACAACCTTGTGGATGCCGTTGCTAGACTATGTTCGTGGCGACGTTCCACTGGCTCGGCGCATCATTGCTATCGTCGAATCACCATCCTGTGTGGCGGCTCATGGCTTGACCAGGAACCGCATCGCTGCGTTGCAGTTTTACGGCCAGCTGAAGATGGAGCCCGCAGGGACCGCAACTCGCTGCCCATGGTTGTTCGTCGAGCGTGATGCCTTGGGCAGCCTTTCGACTGTCGTCGACATGAAACTTTGGCAGCTTGACAGTACGGTTCGCCATCCTGCAGACCGTGAAGGAAACCTGTATCTGTTCAGACAAAAGGCTGGGTCTCCACCTTAAGCATTCTTTGTAGTACCCTGGCCGACAGACACCCGGCTCGCAGGAAAAACGATTGTGAAAGTCGATCCCTGTCCCGGTGTGCTATCAATTTTTAGCTCTGCCCCGTGGCGTTGTGCTACGTGTTTCACAATGGCCAATCCCAGCCCGGTCCCACCGGTTTCACGCGAACGGCTTCGGTCAACCCTATAAAAACGTTCGGTGAGCCGCGGAATGTGCTCAGGCGCTATACCAGGCCCGGTGTCCTGAACCGAGAACACCAGGCGCCCCTCGGAATCATCCCTGCAAATGACCTGGACCTCCCCATCGGCCGGTGTATAGCGAATGGCGTTACCAACCAGATTGCTCATCGCACTCAGCAGTTCCGAAGAAACACCCAGCAACTCCCGACCCGACGCGCAAGAAAAACTCAACGTTTGCGCAACTCCCGGGCTTCGATTAACGAGACCAGATAGTGCACGAGCCTCCGATTCAACCTGCTGCATCAATGTGGAAACAGACACTCGTTCATCCAGTCCTGGCAACGGACTGCCCTCAATGCGTGACAGGGTGAGCAAGTCCTTTACCAATGTCTGCATCCGATCCGCTTGCTGAGCCATCAGAGCCAGATAACGTTGACGGTCGGTTTCGTCCAACTGGAGAGTTTGCAAAGTCTCAACAAAACCACCGAGTACCGTCAACGGCGTTCTGACTTCGTGAGAAACATTCGCCACAAAATCCCGGCGCATCGCTTCAGCTTGCTCCACGGCCGTGATGTCACGTGAAAGCAAAAGACTGCGCCCATCGCCATAGGGGTGCAAGTGGACAGCAAGCGTGACCGGTCGGGAGGCCGTGCTCGTGCGACCAGGCATCATTACACCGTCCTGATAATCTTTGCCAGCAAAGTACGCGGCAAAACCAGGGTCACGCACCAGGTTTCCGAAATGCTGCAGCAAGTCTCGTTGCGGTTCAAAACCGAAATGTTCGGTCGCGGTTTGATTGAACCATTCGATACGCCCCTGGGCATCCAGCAGTACAACTCCGTTGGGGGAGGCTTGCAGCGCAGCCAGAAAATCATTCAAACGATTCTGACTATCCAGTGTTTGTCGTTCCCGCGAACGCACCAGTCTGCGCGTCCGGTCGGAAACTTCCCCCCACAAACCGTGGGCCATCACACCATCGGACACATCGCCAGCGCGCAGCCATTCCAGAAGTTTGACACCACGCGCCAAGTCAACAGCAAACCAGATCGAGCTTCCAAGTACAACACCAGCTACCAACCCAAAAGCCTGATTGGACGAGGGAGCGACATACCAGCCCAGAATGCCAACGACAAGTTGACTGGAAATAAAGGAAACGAAACGCCAAAGCATGATGAATCATGACACAGGGAAAACCTGTGTCATGGAAAAGAGGGTCAGGCGTGAGACTGAACCGATGACGCCACTGTAGGCACAGGTTGCGCCGTAAGCCTATAGCCTGCGCCACGGACGGTTTCGATCATAGGCCCCGCTGCACCAAGAGCCTCCCGCAGGCGCTTTACATGAACATCGACCGTACGTTCCTCAATAAACACGTGATCACCCCAAACCTTGTCAAGCAATTGCGACCGGCTATGTACCCGCTCGGGGTGATTCATCAAATAGTGGAGCAGCTTGAATTCAGTGGGACCAAGCTTAAGTAACTGTTCGCTAAAGCTTACCCGATAGGTCGCCGGATCAAGTGACAGGGCACCTACAGAAACAACACCTGCGGCGCGCTCGGGCGTGCGCCGCCTTAACACAGCACGAATTCTTGCCAGAAGCTCCTTGGTGGAAAAGGGTTTGGCAATGTAATCATCCGCCCCGGCATCAAGGCCCGCGACTCGATCCATTTCGTCCCCACGCGCTGTCAGCATGATGATCGGAACTCCTTTTGTGCGCGCGTCCGCCCGCCAGCGCTTGGCGAGCGACAAGCCGCTTTCCCCCGGCAACATCCAGTCAAGCAGGATCACATCAGGCAAAACGTTATCCAGTTCACGTTGAGCGGTGGCGCTATCCATAGCCCACAGCGGCCGAAATCCGTTGTGTCGCAGATTGACAGCGATGAGCTCGGCAATTGCCGGCTCGTCTTCCACAATCAAAACACCCGGTTGATTTCTCATTTCACGACGGATTCAATTTGTTCCATCGGCGTATGTCGCACGTCCTCACCCTTGACAACGTAAATGATGAACTCTGCAATATTCTTCGAATGATCGCCGATGCGCTCAATAGCCTTAGCCAAAAAGAGTAAATCCAGACTTGGGGAGATCATGCGTGGGTCTTCCATCATGTACGTAACCAGCTTGCGCACAAAACCGTCGAACTCCTTGTCAATCAGGTCATCTTCCTTCAGGATGGCAACTGCTGCGGCAGTATCCAGTCGTGCGAACGCATCCAGCGCCTTGCGCAGCAGCCCGGAAGCCAGGTCTGACGCCACTCTCAATTCGAGAGATGGCAGTGACCGGGGTGCACCACTGTTGATGATGCGGCGAACCATCCGCGCAATTTTTTCTGCCTCATCGCCCACCCGCTCCAGATTGGCAGTGGTCTTAGAAATGGCTATTAGCAATCGCAGGTCACGTGCAGTGGGCTGTCGTCTGCTGATGATGGAGGACAGTTCGCGGTCAATCTCCACTTCCATGGCGTTTACCCGGGCTTCAGCCTCAGTCACCTGGTTAGCGACCTCAGCGCTGAACTGCGAAAGCGCATAAATGGCATTGCGAATCTGGGATTCAACCAACCCCCCAAGCTCCATGACTCGGGTGGAAACTGCACTGAGTTCGCTGTCGAACTGCGTGGAAAGATGTTTTTCAGGCATGTCTGCTTCCTTAGCCGAACCGGCCGGTAATGTAGTCTTCTGTTTCCTTACGTGAGGGCTTGAAAAACATTTGCTCGGTTGAACCGAACTCCATCAAGTCGCCCAGGTACATGTAAGCGGTGTAATCACTGCAGCGAGCTGCCTGCTGCATGTTGTGCGTCACGATTACTACCGTGTAGTCATTTTTCAATTCGGTAATCAGCTCTTCAATCTTGGCTGTGGAGATGGGGTCCAGAGCAGAGCAAGGCTCATCCAGCAGCAGCACCTCCGGCTTAATTGCAATGCCGCGAGCAATACAAAGCCGTTGCTGCTGTCCACCAGAAAGTCCAGACCCGCTCTGATTGAGTTTGTCTTTCACTTCGCTCCAGAGAGCGGCCTTGCGTAGCGCCCACTCAACACGCTCTTCCATATCCGTCGCATTCAGGTTCTCGAACAGTTTGACGCCAAAAGCAATGTTGTCGAAGATGGACATGGGGAACGGCGTCGGCTTCTGGAACACCATGCCGACCTTGGCACGAAGCAATGCCACGTCCTTCTTGCTGGTCAGCAAATCCTCACCGTCAAGCAGAATCTCACCTTCTGCGCGTTGCTCTGGATACAACTCAAACATGCGGTTGAATATCCGCAACAAAGTAGACTTTCCACAGCCGGACGGCCCGATAAATGCCGTCACCTTTTTTTCCGGAATTTCCAAGTTGATGCCCTTGAGGGCGTGGAATTTCCCATAATAGAAGTTCAGGTCCTTGACCGAAATTTTTGAATGTTCCTTGATGGCCATAGCAGTATTCATTTTTTTCCTTGTGGGAGTCGAGGCAAGTGCTTGTACAAACGTGTGATACCGACTACCGGGCTCTGGTCACAACGCGGGCAATAATGTTCAAGCCCAACACCGTTACCGTAATCAGGAAGACACCAGCCCAAGCCAGTTTTTGCCAGTTTTCATAAGGGCTCATGGCAAACTTGAAAATGGTCACAGGCAAACTGGCCATTGGTTCGCTCAGGCTGGAAGTCCAGAACTGATTGCTCAATGCAGTAAACAGCAAGGGGGCTGTTTCACCGGCAATGCGCGCAATTGCCAGCATTACGCCGGTGACGACACCAGCACGCGCTGACTTGAGCGTGATGCTGAGAATGACCTTCCATTTTGGCGCGCCCAAGGCATACGCAGCTTCGCGCAAGCCGGAAGGAACCAGTTGCAACATGTTCTCGGTGGTCCGAATCACCACCGGAATAACGATCAGCGCCAAAGCCATCACGCCAGCCCAGCCCGAGAAAGACTTGAAACGTGACACGACCACAGCGTAGACAAAAAGTCCAATCACGATAGATGGCGCCGACAGCAGGATGTCATTGACGAAACGCGTTACGTTCGCCAGCCAGCCTTTGGTGTCAAATTCAGCCAGATAAATGCCGGCCATGATGCCAATGGGTGTACCTACAAAAGTGGCCAGCATTACCATCAGGAACGAGCCATACATGGCATTAGCCAGACCGCCTTCGTCATTGGGAGGTGGCGTCATCTGGGTCAGGGTCGCGAGCGAGAGCCCGCCCACACCCAGTCGAACGGTTTCAAACAAGATCCAGAAAAGCCAGAACAAACCAAAAGCCATCGCCATCAAAGAGAGGGTGAGTGCAACGCGATTGACCAGTTTGCGCTGCGAATACTTCGCCTGCCTGACCTCATCCAGTGCTGCCGCTCGCAACAAAGTTTCTCCGGTGGTCATGTTTTTGCTCCTTCATTCTTTTTCAGCTGCGCCAACAGCAGTTTTGACAGAGCCAGCACCACAAAAGTAATAAAGAACAGCACCAGACCGAGGTACATCAGAGCCGCCTGATGCAGCCCTTCACCGGCCTCTGCAAACTCATTGGCCAGCGCTGACGTGATGCTATTGGCCGCTTGAAAGAGGCTGAGCGAGTCCAGTTGGTTAAAGTTGCCGATGACGAAGGTTACCGCCATGGTCTCTCCAATGGCCCGGCCCAAGCCCAGCATGATGCCGCCAATTACGCCCGCTTTGGTGTAAGGCAATACCACCTGCGAAACCACTTCCCAAGTAGTCCCCCCAAGAGCGTAGGCTGACTCCTTGAGCATGGGCGGGGTGACCTCAAAAACGTCCCGCATGACAGCGGCGATAAACGGGATGATCATGATTGCCAGAATGATGCCTGCAGACAAAATGCCAATGCCAACGGGCGGACCGGAAAACAGGGCACCGACGTACGGAACGCCGCTAAAAAGCGCCTGCAACGGCTGCTGCACGTAAGTTGACAATACCGGGCTGAACACCAGAAGGCCCCACATGCCATAAACAATGGACGGCACGGCGGCCAGCAATTCAATGGCAGTTCCGAGTGGACGCTTCAACCAGGCTGGCGACATCTCGGTGAGAAACAATGCAATGCCGAAACTTACTGGCACAGCAATTAGCAACGCGATGAACGAAGTCATCAACGTGCCGTAAATCATCACCAACCCGCCGAACTCCTCTTTCACAGGGTCCCAGGTGGTGCTAGTGAGGAAACCCAAACCATACTTGCTGATGGCTGGCCATGCACTGACAGTGAGCGACACCAGAATGGCTGTCAGAATGGCCAATGTGAGTAGCGCCGCACCTTTGGCCAGCACGCCAAAGATGCGATCAGCCATAGGCCCTGAGCGGGCAGCCTTAATTGGTGGAGGTTTGGTCATTACACGTCCGGAAGACAGGGCAGACTGGTTAATCGGCATCTCTTTTGCCGGAAGTGTAGTGGACACGCGCGTGCTCCTTCGTTTGGGTTAACTCAGTCGCCAAACGCTTACTTCAACGCGACAGGCTTGCCTGCCGTGTCAGTCACCTGACCCCAGGCTTTTTCAATCGCTCCAATAACGTTGTCGGGCATTGGCACATAGTCCAGATCTGCAGCAATCTTGCCGCCACTCTTGTATGCCCATGTGAAGAATTTGAAGGTTTCGGTAGCGTTAGCTGGTTTTTCCTGTTTGATATTCATCAGAATGAACGTAGCGGTAGAGATTGGCCAGGCATTTTTGCCGGGTTGATTCACAATCAACTGGAAAAAAGACTTATTCCAGTCTGCCCCGGCAGCAGCGGCCTTGAAAGTTTCATCGTCAGGGGCAACGAACACACCTTCCTTGTTCTTCATGAGTGTGTAGGTCATCTTGTTTTGCTTGACGTACGAGTACTCAACATAACCAATGGAGTTGGGCAGGCGATTGACAAAAGCAGCTACACCCTCGTTACCCTTGCCACCCGCGCCCACCGGCCAGTTCACGGCAGTACCTTCACCAACTTTGGCTTTCCACTCAGGATGCACCGAGCTGAGGTAATTCGTGAAGTTAAAGGTTGTTCCAGAACCGTCAGCGCGGCGAACCGGGGCAATTGCCGCGTCCGGAAGAGCCAGGCCGGGGTTCAAAGCCTTGATGGCTGCATCGTCCCATTTGGTGATCTTGCCCAGGAAAATGTCGCCCAGAACCTGACCATCCAGTTTCATCTGTCCTGGTGCGATCCCTTTGATGTTGATCACCGGGACAGTGCCGCCAATGACTGTAGGAAATTGAATCTGACCCTTGGTTTTAAGGACTTCATCTGTTTGCGGCATATCGGATGCACCAAAATCGACCGTTTTGGAGTCAATCTGCTTGATGCCGGCACCGGAACCGACCGATTGATAGTTGATCTTGACGCCAGTGGCCTTGTTGTAATCTGCCGCCCATTTGGCGTACACGGGGGCGGGGAAGCTGGCACCGGCGCCGGTGATTTCCTGCGCGCTGGCCAACGAGACAAACGAAATTGCAGTGAACCCTGCTGCGGATATCAATGACATTTTGAAAGCGGTTTTCATGAAGTACCTTTAATCAAGTTAACAAGGAGTAGTGGACAGCTCGTACACAAATGTAAGAAAGATTTGTGACGATGATGTGACAAAAAGTAAAAAAGCCACCAGGCAAAAGACTTGGTGGCCATGGCATAAGGCACACGGGCCCCAGTGCATCAAGTCCCGATTTGGCCCCCGTCAACCTTGGTGATCACCACCGTTGCGGAACGCGGGCGCTTGCCAGCCCCGTAGCCAGCGTTGGCAGGCCACTGGCTCTCGAACTTTGCGGGATCACCAATAGCGGCCATCTTGGTGTTCTCTCCCGGGTGCTGGATATTGACAAACATGGCTTTTCCGTCCGGCGTTTCGCACCAGCCGGTGATTTCAGCGCCTTTGGGTCCAACCAGAAAGCGTTTGAAGCTGGCCTCAGACTGAGCTTTTCCAACATACGTATCCACGGTTTTGGAACTGCCGTCACTGCGTTTGTATGAGAGTGTTTTTTTGGCGCCATCACCCACCCGGCCGGGAATTGCGGCCATGAGCATGCAATTGGTCTGATCCGTGTACGCCCCATCATCTGTCTCAATCCAGCATATTCCCGTGGCCTGGCTGAAAACCAGACCATCAGGAGATGACAGGTCGTTGGCATCGGTCAGGTTCGAAAGGTTGACCTGACCTTTGTCTGCACCTGCCTCTGAAGCAAACAGATACACGTCCCACCTGAAGGTGGAATCGGCAGGTTGGCCATGCGCCAGGCGAACGATGTGGCCATTTACATTGCCCACCGCTTCTTTGCCAGCCTTCATGTCTTTGTACATTCTCGGATTCGCCGCATCAACCGCCATTTCGCCATCCACCGTCCGGTTGCTGTTGTTGGTGAGCGTGATGTACACCTCGCCGTTGCGGGGGTTCACACCGGCCCATTCAGGACGGTCCATTTTGGTTGCACCCACAGCATCAGCCGCCAGGCGGGTAAAGATGGCCACATCGGCGTCTGACTTGAATTCAAAGTCCGGGTTGGCCGCCACAACGGGGTTTTTCATGGACAACTCAATCCATTCGCCTGTGCCGTCCTGCTTGAACTTGGCCACAAACAGCGTACCCTTGTCCAGGTATTTGTCGCCCACTGCAAGCCGATCATCAGCATTGGCATCTGCGGCAATCCAGCGGGCTTCAGACACGAACTTGTAGATATATTCTCCGCGGGAATCGTCGCCCATGTACCCGACGATGGGCTGGCCGACTACTGCTTTGGCAAAAGTCACGTTCTCATGACCCAATCGCCCTAAAGCGGAACGTTTGCGCAATGCCTGCATCGGCTTGTAAGGGTCGATTTCAACAATGTACCCAAAGGTGTTCATTTCATTGCGGAAATCGTCGCGGGCACTCGCGCCGATAACGCTGTTGTTCCAGCGCATGTACTGATCGCCTGGGCCTGCACTCTCCCAACCGTGGCGGCTGGCAGCGCCAGCCCGGCGACCGTAACGATTCAAAGCCGTGATGGCTTTGTTATTTTTTCCAAGTTTGTCATCATCCTTGGCATCCCGTGCAAAGTAGCCAAACCAGTTCTCTTCACCCGAAGCATAGGTACCCCAAGGGGTCTTCCCGGTACCGCAGTTGTTAAGTGTGCCCCGAACCTTTGCTCCATCAAGGCTGTAGCGGGTGATCAGGTGTTCACTGCCGCGTGCCGGGCCGTGCATGGCGGCCTCGGTCATGGTGGTGACCCGACGGTTAAAAGCAGAACCTGCTTTGTAGCTCCATTTACCGGCCTGCGCCTCGACTTCAATGACCGAGATGCCGTGGATCAATAGTTCTTTGTCGACCTCGGCGGCCTTGCGTGGCAGTGTTGATGATCCACCATCAGCATGCAGGAAGAAAGAGGACAGCTTCTCATCCGTGGTCGCTTCGTGATTCATGGCAATGATGCCGCGCGTGCCGTAGCTGTTTGAAGGTTTGCCACTGGCATCCAGACTGAACCATTCCATGCCGTCGTGGTGGTCTCCCGCACGTTTGTCAAAGTCGGTGTCTGTGCCATCGTTTTTGAAAGCGGCTGCTCCCGCCATGATGGGGTCGCCCAACGCATACAACACTTCTGCCCTGTAGCCTGCTGGCACACTCACTACATCTGCCAGGCTTTTGGGCACGGCAGCAAAGGCAAGCGCTCCCAGATTTGTACTTGCCGGTGCTGACCCCATGGTCGAACCAGCGACCCCGCCGGTCGCGCAACCGGTAAGAGCAGTGCCCCCCAGCGCCAGCGCGCCAACAACGCCCACGCCACTGCGCAGAATATTGCGGCGGCTCAGCCGGGCACTCAATACTGCATCAAAGTGCACATTGGTGGAGGTATTCGAGTCTTCGTTATTGAAGATGTCAGATGGGCGGTCAGTTGAATGATCCATAACGTCGTGGTTTTGAGTTGAAAACGGCTAGGATGCAACAGGATCGTGACAGTAGCGTGACACTTTTTACGGCTAATTCAGGCTAGTTTTGACGACGAAACCAAAGACAGCTGATACCTAATAGTTCACTATTTTTCACGGAACTGTCATCGAAACTTCTTACTATGGGCGACGCAATAAATCCTTCTGGTTAAAACGTCCCGACTCAAAAAGCAGGTTGGGACAGAAACAGGACAACCCATGAGCTCAAGCGAAGAAGAACTGGTCCAGCGCATCCGCCGCGACCTGACAGACAGCTACGATGAGGAATTTGAACTGGAGCTGGAAGACCGCCACGTTGACGAATTGGGCGGAAGCGAAACTGATTCGGAGTCGTACAAGGAAAGTCGGCGACTGTATTTCCGTGAGTTGTTCCGGATGCAGGGTGAACTGGTCAAATTGCAGGACTGGGTCGTCAAAACAGGGCACAAGGTGGTCATTCTGTTTGAAGGTCGAGACGCAGCAGGCAAAGGCGGCGTCATCAAGCGCATTACCCAGCGTCTGAACCCACGTGTGTGCCGTGTGGCCGCCCTGCCAGCACCCAACGACCGCGAGCGTACGCAATGGTATTTTCAACGCTATGTATCTCACTTGCCTGCGGCTGGCGAGATCGTATTGTTCGATCGCAGCTGGTACAACCGTGCCGGTGTAGAGCGGGTGATGGGGTTTTGTTCCGACGAGCAATACGAAGAGTTCTTCCGCACCGTACCGGAGTTCGAACGCATGCTGGCCCGCTCAGGCATCCAGTTGATCAAATACTGGTTCTCCATTTCGGATGAAGAGCAACATCTACGCTTTTTGGGCCGAATTCATGACCCGCTCAAGCAGTGGAAGCTCAGCCCGATGGACCTGGAATCCCGCCGCCGATGGGAGGAATACACCAAAGCCAAAGAAGTGATGCTGGAGCGCACACATATTGCCGAAGCTCCCTGGTGGGTGGTGCAGGCGGTTGACAAGAAAAAGGCCCGGCTCAACTGCATCGACCATTTGCTGGGACAGATTCCCTACAGCGAAATAGAGCATGCGCCCATCGTGCTGCCGCCCCGGGTGCGCCATGAAGACTACGTGCGGGTACCGGTTCCGCAGGAAATTGTGGTACCCGAAAAGTATTGAAATTAGTCCAAATTCATCTTTCTTATCAATGAAGTTGGCACCTAGCCCTTATGCAATATGCGTGAGTAGCTATTTTTTATATAGCAATCATCTTTTATCCAATTCTACTGAATCAGGCCAACCATGGCTGCTGTAGCCGAATGCTATGCTGTCCGCAACGACAACAGAAAACCAAAACAGCAGATGCAAAATGGAACTCGACTGGCCGCGGTGGATTTGGGCTCCAACAGCTTTCGCCTGGAGATTGGGCAACTCGATCACGGGCAGTTTTATCGCACGGAATACCTGAAGGAAACGGTTCGCCAGGGGAACGGCCTGGACGAAGATCGCAATCTGACACTCGATGCCATGCAAAGAGGTTGGGACTGCCTAGCCCGATTTGGAGAGCGTCTGGCGGGCTTCAAGAAAAACCAGGTGCGCGCCGTAGCCACGCAAACGCTTCGTGAGGCACGTAATCGCGAAGAATTTCTGCTAAAAGCCAATGACATCCTTGGCTTTCCCATTGACGTCATATCTGGCCGCGAAGAAGCCCGCCTCATCTATCTCGGCGTGGCCAAACTGTTACCCCAGTCGCCCGAACGCAGGCTGGTGGCGGACATTGGGGGGCGCTCCACCGAGCTGATATTGGGCCAGGGGCCCGATGCTCGGGTGATGGAGTCATATCGGGTTGGCAGCATTGCATGGTCAACCCGTTATTTTGCTGAAGGAAAGTTCACTCCCCGCGCTTTCCAGATGGCCGAGATTGCCGCCAAGGCCGTGCTGGATGAAGCCTTGAATGCCTATCGCCGTGACGCCTGGGATGTGGCGTATGGGTCTGCGGGCACTATAGGCGCTGTGGGCGATGTATTGGCCGCGGCTGGCTGGCCGCAAGGATCCGTCACACAGGCCGGGCTCGACTGGCTACTGGAAAGACTGCTGGAAGCCCAGTATGCGGATCGTCTGCGGCTTGCGGGCATGAAGGAGGATCGCAGAACGATTATCGGTGGCGGCTTAAGCATCCTGCGCGCTGCCTTTGATTTGCTGGGCATCGACGAAATGAAGGCTGCCAGCGGCGGGCTGCGGCACGGCGTGCTGTATGACCTGGCGGGTAGCGCAGATAGTGCAAAAGACGTGGCGGATACGCGGTCGAAGTCAGTTCAGCGATTGATCGCTAAATTCGACACCGATGTAGCGCACGGCAACCGGGTAGGCAAAGTGGCGACGCAGCTTTTTGATCAGTTCCAGGCCAGCTCAACTGACCTAGCAAGCTTGGATCACGAGCGCAACCGCCGCAAGCTGATGTGGGCAGCGCAATTGCATGAAATCGGATCGCAGATTTCGCACAGCGACTATCACAAACACGGTGCCTATATTCTGGATAACGCCGATGCAATGGGCTTTGCTGCCGCCGAGTTGCACAAGCTAAGCCTGTTGGTGTTGGGACAGCGTGGCAAACTTCGCAAGCTGGAAGCAGATTTCGAAGACGTCGTTTTTGTGCAGCAGTTGCTCGCACTGCGTCTGGCCATCATCTTGTGCCACGCTCGCCGGGACCCTGATACTTCCGGCCTGCATCTTGCGTGCAGCCCCGACGACAAGCATGGCTTTGTACTGACCTGCCGCAAGGGCTGGGGGGAGACTTTTCCCCAGTCAGCGCATTTGTTGCGTGAAGAAATAATTGCCTGGCAGAAGACTTCTTGGTCTCTGGCCTTGTCTGGAGTTTGATTCCCATCAGCTCCGGTTTTGACGAACGCAAATAAACCGTATAAACTATATAAATCGTTTATTTACAGGAAGTATTTATGCCTATTGCAAGAAAAAAAGCCGTGGTGACCAAACCAGCAATCGCAGCACCCGCAAAATCTGTCCGTGCCGTCCGCCCTCCTGTAGCTGCAAAAAAAGCGCTAGGACCCAAAGCAGCGCCAGTCAAACCGGCCGCGAAAGTAAAAATCAAAATTGAAAAACCAGTCAAAGTCAAGAAACCCAAACTGGTTCGTGACAGCTTCACCATCCCTAAAGATGAATACGCCATGATGGAAACACTGAAGCAACGTGCTGGCCGCTTGAGCAGCCCCGCCAAAAAGAGCGAGTTGCTACGCGCTGGCATCAAGGCTCTTGCCGCCATGCCAGACGCTACATTTCTGGCCGCACTGAAGGTCGTCCCCTCCATCAAGACAGGCCGCCCCGCGAAAGACTGAGGCTTCACGAGCGCTGTAGCCGCGTCTTCGTGGCTACAGCACCTCAGGGGACTGGACGGTGACCACCACCGTTTGGGAGCCAGACTCGCGCTCCCGGTTTCTCAACCACCATACCGCTCCCTTTTTGACCGCACATTCAGACTCTGTCAAACCCATGAGTTGCGCAATGGTCTGACCCAGCGTAGGTTGATGCCCAATCACCAGCACCGTGTTCCGCGCTTTTGGCCATTGGACCAAGTCCAGTAGCTGCACGGCGCTGCAACCCGGTGAAAGTTCTGGACAAATCTTGTATTTGCGGCCAAGTGCAACGGCAGTTTGCTCGGTTCTCTTCGATGGACTGATCAAAATACGGGCTGCGTCTGGCAACTGCCGGTCCAGCCAGGAAGCCATTCTGGCAGCCTGTTTCTCACCACGCGACGTCAAGGGGCGATCCATATCGTTACCGCCCTCTTCCGATTCCAGTGCTTCTGCGTGACGCCACAAAATCAGGTTCATGCGCGTGCTTTTTCGCTGTTGTTACGCCCCGAATACCGGCTCACCAGAGCAGCTTGTGCACCGTGCGCCAAACGCCGGTTTTCAGGAATCACCCGAACATACTGGCCATCGGGCAGCATGTCCCAAGCATCCACGTCATCATGAAGGTAGGCTACCAGACACTCGTCCACAATACGCTGCCGCTGTGCCGGGTCCTTAATTGGCCAAGCCAGTTCCACCCGCCGCATCATGTTGCGATTCATCCAGTCGGCGCTGGAGAGGTAGAGATCTTCTGTATCACCGCTGCGAAAGTAAAAGACGCGTGTGTGCTCCAGAAAGCGGCCAATCACGGATCGCACCCGAATGTTGTCAGTAAAACCCTGTACCTGGGGCGGCAGGATACAGGCGCCCCGGACAATCAGATCTATCCTGACACCCTTTTGGCCCGCCCGAATAAGCGACTCAATCAATGCTTCATCTGTCAGGGCATTCATTTTTGCGACAATCCGGCCAGATTGGCCTCTCGATGCGGCATCCCCGATGAAATCAATCTTCTGGATAAGTTTTCGGTGCAAATGAAAGGGTGCCATCCACACGTCATTCATGCGTGCCAATCGGCTTTGGCCTGCCAGATGGACAAAGATATTAGCCATGTCCGCCGTGAGTGACGTGTCCGAGGTGAGGTGGCTTATGTCGGTGTACAGCCGCGTTGTCTTCAAGTTGTAATTACCCGTTGACAGGTGCCCATAGCGCCGGAGTTGCTTGCCTTCCCTGCGGGTGATCAACATCATCTTGGCATGGGTCTTCAACCCAACCACACCGTAAACAACCTGTGCACCTATGGATTCCAGCATCTCAGCCCAGTTGATGTTAGCCTCTTCGTCAAAGCGCGCTTTCAGTTCCACAACCACCATGACCTCCTTGCCACGGCGTACGGCTTCGCGCAGCAAATCCATCAGGGCTGAATCTGACCCCGCCCGGTAGATGGTCTGTTTGATGGCCAGTACCTGCGGGTCGTGCACTGCCTCACGAAGGAATTCCAGAACCCCGTCAAAACTCTCAAACGGCTGATGAATGACGATGTCGCCCTGCTTCAATTGCTCGAACAGGGAAAGCCCCGGCGCAATCTGCGTGGGGTAGCACGGCTGATGTGGGGAAAAACAAAGCTGCGGCGAATTGACCAGGTCAATCAACTGCGTGAGGCGAACTAGGTTGACCGGACCATGCACCCGATACAGCGCCTGTTCCGGCAGCTCAAACTGCTGCAGCAGAAATCTGGACAGGTATTCAGAGCAACCTGCAGACACCTCCAGTCGCACTGCCTGGCCATAGTGGCGGTGCTGCAACCCCTGACGCAAGGCCGTCCGGAGATTTTTGACGTCGTCTTCGTCCACCGACAGTTCAGAGTGCCGGGTCAGGCGGAACTGTGAGAACTGACCCACCTCACGCCCGGGAAACAGTTCGCCCAAATGCGCCCGTATTACGCTGGAGAGGGAGACAAATAGTCTGTGTCGGCCGGAGATTGCTTCAGGCATGCGAATGAGGCGCGGCAAGACCCGCGGCACCTTCACAATGGCAATGTCGTTGTCGCGCCCAAAAGCGTCCAGTCCACCCAGGCGTACGATGAAATTGAGTGACTTGTTGGCCACTTGGGGGAACGGGTGAGACGGATCCAGCCCAACCGGTAACAGCAAGGGCCGAACCTCCTGTTCAAAATACCGCTTCACCCAGCGACGCTGGGCCGCGTTCCGATCCCCGTGCGAAACGATTCTGATGCCCTGCTTTTCAAAAGCGGGCATCAACTCGTCGTTGTACAAGGCATATTGCCGCGAGACCAGCACATTCGCTGCCGTCGCCAGCGCGGCAAACGATTCCGTCGTATATGCGCCCTGTCGATCCCCCGCCCGTTGAGCAGCCACATGAGGCTCTGCACGAACCTCAAAAAACTCGTCCAGATTAGAAGAAACGATGCACAGGTATCGCAGACGCTCCATCAGAGGCACCTCAGCACGGCAAGCCCAGTCAAGCACTCGCTCGTTGAACGCCAGGATGCTGTGATCCCTGTCCAGCAAAGGCGTCACGGGTGCCTGGCCTGTCGGCTCACGTACAGATACAGAAGTGAACATTCAGCGTCAATCAATCGATGTATTACGAATTCATGACAGATTGTTCATTGGTTTCATGACAATGGTGTGACAACTTCCGCTTTAACCGGTGAGGAGACGAAACGGTCACCCAGATGGGCGGGTACCAGGTGCCCCATAAATAACTGACTCGCATGCGCCCAACTAAAAGAAAGCGCGCGCGAGCGGGCCTCATGCCGGGGAGTCGCCAGTGCGCCATACCATGCCTGAAGCAGGTCGTCATGCAGGACACCGCCAGTAACCTGACTATGCCCCGATCCCAGCACTTCCCTTGGACCATCGACCGGGTAGGCCGCGACGGGCGTACCGCAGGACATTGCCTCCAGCATCACCAGACCAAAGGTCTCTGACTTGCTAGGCAAAACAAACACGTCAGCACTGGCGTACACCTCTGCCAATTCGCTCCTGGGCAGCAAGCCCAGCCAGCGCACGCCGGGAAAGCGCTCTTTCAAACCAACCTCCAGCGGCCCCACGCCACACACAATCTTGGTGCCGGGCGCATCCAGCTTAAGAAATGCTTCAATATTTTTTTCATACGACACCCTCCCGACGAACAGAGAAACCGGTCGGGCCAACTCACCAAGGTGGGCATGCGGCCTGGCCTGCGCAGCAAAGGCGAATAACTGGGTATCCACTCCGTGGGTCCAGCTGCGAAGATTGCGAAAACCCCGCTGCTCCAGCATGCGTAGCACCCCATTGGTCGGCACCAATACACCAGAAGATGGCCGGTGGAAGTGCCGAAATAGCGCGTAGCCCCAGGACAGAGGAATCTTGAGCGCCGCATTTAGAATTTCAGGGAACTTGGTATGAAACGCCGTGGTAAACGAGAGCCTGCGCTTGATGCAGTAAGCCCGCGCGGCCCAGCCGAGAGGCCCTTCTGTAGCGATGTGAATTGCCTGGGGAGCCAGAGCATCAAGGCGACCCCAAAGCGCTTTTCCCGCAAAGATCGCTAGGTCAATACCCGCGTAGCCGGGACATGGGTGCGTCTTGAATTGACCGGGATGAATGACATGCACCTCATGACCTGCGGACACCATTGCGCGGACCAGCTCCACCAAAGTGGTTACCACGCCGTTGACCTGGGGTTGCCAAGCATCTGTAATCAGGGCAATTTTCATCTGTGCACTCCTTACGCCGTTATTGTTTGTGACACGGGTACGGCGAATGGCAGCGTATCTATCGGGTTCCAGTGAATTAATTCCAGAAGGCCATCGTGGTGCTCCACAAGTGCCGTTCGGCTCTCTACCCAGTCGCCATCATTGCAATACAGAATGCCATCGATATCACGCATCTCGGCGCGGTGAATGTGCCCGCACACCACCCCTTGGTGGCCCCGTCGACGGGCCTCGCCAGCCACAGCTTCCTCAAAGTCGGTCACATAGTTCAATGCCGTTTTCACCTTGTTTTTGAGGTAGGCCGACAACGACCAATACGGCAACCCCAAACGGGCACGCAGGGTGTTGAGATGGCGGTTCAGTTTGAGAGTGAATTCGTAGAGGTTGTCGCCCACGTAGGCCAGCCATTTGGCGCACTGGATGACGCCATCGAAATAGTCTCCATGGGTAACCCACAACTGGCGCCCGTCGGCCGTGATATGCACGGCATCTTCGACCACGTCAATACCCCCGAACTGGTGCCCGATGAAGGCGCGTGCAAATTCATCATGGTTGCCTGGAACAAAAGTTACCCGACAACCTTTGCGCGCGCGGCGCAGCAGCTTCTGGATCACGTCATTGTGCGT
>Ga0116158_10001229_pt1 | contig 23510 bp, 25 predicted proteins | sample AD_UKC052_MetaG_FD_89883 | JGI IMG/M metagenome (GOLD analysis project Ga0116158, IMG submission 89883) | Active sludge microbial communities of municipal wastewater-treating anaerobic digesters from USA - AD_UKC052_MetaG | ecosystem: Engineered > Bioreactor > Anaerobic > Digestate | place: USA... | reverse complement strand
TTCCCCAGTTCAGTTTCATACTTAATTCTTTTAATCTATCAGAGCGTTTAGTTAATACTTGATAAGTATGCCAGGCGGTACTGTTCATAACACCAAACACCTTTTGTATAAACTCAATTGGGACATTCTTATGAAAAAGGTCGCTCATAGAGTTAACAAAAATAGTCTGAGGTTTTTTCCATTTTAGCGGGAGTTCTAGAACATGCTCGTGTAACGTCAATCTAAAACCATTCTCATAATTAGCCGATCCCATCGCCTTCAACCTCTTGGACATTCTTTCTGCATAGCAAAATTTGCAGCCGGGACTAATTTTATTACACCCTGTTACCGGGTTCCATGTAGATTCTGTCCATTCTATAGAAGATTTTGTTGCCATAAATTTACTTTAAGAAAAAAATACTTGTACATCCGGCCCGAAAGTAACCTCCCCCTTTATTCTTTTTCTTTCTTTTGGTGGAGGATTTGTTATAATTTTATTTTCAGATTCGAGCTTTCTTAAGGCCGTTTTATAATTTCGTGCAATATAGGGTTTACCAACATTATGAGCAAGATAAATCTCATTCATGGTAAGTACTTTGCCTTTAAACTCTTTTAATAACAAATCCCCTAAGTCATCAAGGGGACGAGACAGTTCAAATAAAAGAGGCGTATTTATATCTGCCGGATTATATCCAAAGGAAGCTACACCTTGTTCAGAAAGAGAGCTTTCTCTCGCCATAATTTCTTTCATTATCTCATAACCTTTAAAATTCTTACTTGTAAAAATTAAATGATGGCTGGTTCTTCTTCCTCCTTCGTTTTTGAAAACGAATGGAAGAGTATATGTTCCTCCCATTTCCATTAACGCAAGTGTTAATTGTTCTAAAATGTAAATTTCTCTCTGCTCTGGTTTTAATTCACAAATTCTTTGCCTAATCAAATCGGCTCTAACTTCCCCAAACAATGCATTAATATGTGTTTCAACCAAGTCATTACTTAGTCCCATATTTATCCGAGTATAATTAAAAAAGAAAATGCTATCACATCCCCAATCCTTAAGTACCGAACTAATCAATTTTAATGATAATCCCTTATAACCCCAAGGATCAACGAAAAGCAAAGTTGGGATTAAAGAAATTTCTTCAAATTCCTTTACGATACCTTCAGTGATTTCTTCATTCTTAATTATTGGTGAATATTTTAATTGATTTATCCCTTCAATTTCATCAACTGCTTCTCTCAAGCTATTAGCATATTCTTTGTTTGCATCATTAAAAACAGAGACTAAACTATTTTTCAAGTCGGTATCATATAATGCTCTTTCGAGAATCATTACTGGGGTTGATTTGGTTCCATCATTATATCTTCCTGGTCCGGCAAAGAGATCAATGTATGCAATCTTTGGTATATGTTTATTTCTTTTTGCTGTAGCAATAATTACTTTTGCCCAGGCCACAAAATACTTTGATACAATTAATGTTTTTACTTTTGACTGCTCAGATTTTTCATCAAAAAAATTTACGTTACTCATGACTGTTCAAATCTAGTATGGATAGTATAATCTTTAAAAAAACATTATTTCTAATTTCATGATTTTAGTGTGTCAGTATTAAGATCAAAGATGAAAGTACGATTGGTTTCCTTCTATTAAGCCGGTTATCCCGGTTAAATTCTATTTTATTTTTATGAACCAAAAACAAAAATACCCGAAGATTAATCAAATAATTACTTTGCGGGGACTAAAATAGTGAAAATGTTTTAACCCGTCAAGCAAAATCTACTAAATTATTTTCCCCGTATTCTTATCCCCTCTACCCGATCTTCGCGTATTTTAGATTGTCGGAATAGTGTTCGATAAGGTTTTTTCGTGCAATTGCATTTTGTGGTGAGAAGATTTTCGGGTCCTCTTCGATTATCTTAAATGCGTCTCTTTTGGCATTCAATAATATCTCAACGTCCGTTGTTAAGTCTGCATATTTCAGCGCCGGGAACCCGCTCTGCTGTATTCCGAATATATCCCCCGGACCCCGTAGTTTCATATCTATTTCCGCAATCTTGAAACCGTCGGTGTATTTCACCATTGTCTGTAATCGTATGGAAGATTTATACTTTTCAAGTTCAACCGGGGATAAGTATTCAAGTTTATCTTTTAACCTTGCGGATGCTGCGGTTATTTCATCTTTTGTTACAAGAATACAGTATGCTTGCTCGGCTCCTCTTCCAACTCTTCCTCTAAGTTGGTGCAACTGCGATAAACCGAATCTATGTGCATCGTTAATAAGCATTATATTGGCGGACGGAATATCAATACCGACTTCAATAACAGTTGTAGAAATTATAACATCATACTCCTTTGCAGCGAATAGAAGCATCACATCCTCTTTTTCACGCCATTTCATTCTACCGTGAATTAACCCGACACGCAATTCCTTCAAATACGTTTTTGAAAGCTCTTCGAAGTAGGTAACGGCTGCTTTCAATTCAAGTTTTTCCGACTCTTCAACAAGCGGGTAAACGATAAAAGATTGGCAGCCTTCTTTCGCTTTCTCATTAATGAATTGATATATTTCAGGCAGTTTTGTTTCGCCCCGTAAAAGTGTTCTAATAGGTTTCCTGTTTTTCGGCATCTCGTTAATAATTGATACGTCAAGGTCGCCGTAAACAGTCATTGATAAAGTTCTCGGAATAGGAGTTGCCGACATCACGATTATATCGGGAGAAGCCGCCTTCTTAATCAATTCAGCCCGTTGAACAACTCCGAAGCGATGCTGCTCATCTATCACAATGAGTCCGAGATTCTTGAACTTCACATTCTGTTCAAATATTGCGTGAGTACCGACGATTATATCCGCCTCCTGCAGTTCGATTTCTTCTAGCCGTTTTTCCCGTTCCGTCTTTTTCTGTCCGCCTATCAACAGCGAAACTTTTATTTTCCTTTCAGGGAAATGTGTATATAAATCGTTCATCATTTTACTTATGTTCCTTGCATGCTGGTCTGCAAGAATTTCCGTCGGAGCCATAATAGCAGCCTGATAACCGCTGTCAATAGCTATTAACATGGCAATAAGTGCGACAATAGTTTTACCGCTTCCCACGTCTCCCTGCAACAATCTATTCATCGGTTTTTCCGATAACATGTCGTTTTTAATTTCAGTCAAAACATGCTTCTGTGCAGAAGTTAACTCAAATGGAAGTGTTTTAATAAATTGCGGGACAAGTTTACTTTTAATCTGAAACGAAATACCCGGCACTTTCTCTTTATAATTATTTTTACGTAAGGCAACAAGTAGCTCAAGATAAAACAGTTCTTCGTATTTGAATCTTATACGTGCTTCATCTACCTGTTTCATATTTTCCGGGTAATGAATAAAACGAAGTGCAGAGCTGAGATCGAGCAATGAATTTTTTTCAATCAGTTGTGGCGGAAGCGTATCTTCAATTTCATCGAGGTAGCCATCAAGAATAAAAGTCAACATTTTCCTCAAACTAATATCCCCGATGTTTGTCGCCTTTAGTTCTTTGGGTATCCTGTAAAACGGAATTATTTTCCCGGTGCTGTAAAACGTTTGCGATTCATCTTCGGATATTCTATCGAAATCGGGATGAACAAACTGGAGATTGTTAAATTTCGAAATTGACGGTTTAGCCGATACAGCAAATACTTCTCCTTCGTCAAATTTATTCTCAAAGTATTTTGCTCCCTGGAACCAAACGCATTCAAAAAAACCTTCCCGGTCGCGCATAGCTACCTTTAAGATTTCTTTCCTGTTAAAAATGCGCTTTTCTTTTGAAGTTACTTTCCCGATTACTGTTATTTCCCCGTCGTAACCCCTTTCAACAATGTTGTAAGCCTCACTTGAAGAGAGTAACGTTGTTCTGTCAAGATACTTTGAGGGAAAATAGTAGAGCAAATCCTTTACGGTTTTAATGCCTACTTTGGTAAAAGAAGCTGCCCGCTTGGGTCCAACGGATTTAAGATATTGTATCGGTTCGTTAAGTGATTTCAAAACTGATCAATTAAGTGAAAAATTACTTTGGGATTATTGACATTAAACCGGTCTTAATTCATTCCTTTAAATGAATGCATATTTTATTTGAGTAAAAGCATTTTTCGGGATTCTATAAAATCACCTGCTTTTAACCGGTAAAAATAAACACCGCTTGATAGGCTTCCCGCATCAAATCTAACTTCATACTCTCCGGGTGATTTTTGTTCATTTACTAAAACTGCTACTTCGTTACCAAGAATATCAAACACGTTCAGTTTCACATTAAAAATTTGACTGTTCACATTTACCGGGATAGAATACTTAATCGTTGTAACCGGGTTAAAAGGATTCGGATAATTTTGATAAAGATTAAACCTATCTACAATTACATTATCATTTTTAATGCTATTTAGTATCCCCGGAATTTTTAATGAAGCGGTATCAATATTCGATTCAAACGCTTCCAGCGAATCCCCGACTGCAACTGCAATCCAAAATGTGTCTATGCTGCCGGGAGGTATCTTTCTATAATAATTACCACTTACTATAACGGAGCCGTCGTTTCCAGCACTAAAATTTGTATCGATTTCACCGGAATTCATCCATTTAAAATAACTTGTATCGGCTGCATAACCGGCTCTCCATGTAAAAACTTTCCCCGAGTAAATCCGGTGAGACAAGTATCTGAATCCAACAAATTTATTTTTAGAGATTCTAATCACACTTTTTACCGGGTCGACGTACACTTTTTCAAATCCGAACGAATTGTTTACTGAAGGTAAAACTTCTATCCCTGCAAGCGAATTTAATGTATCGCTTTCTCTGTTTGTAATTTCATATCTCAGCAAACCGAAAGCGCTTCCATTCCAACCATAGACATTAATCTTAACATCAACATCAGGTTGAATCGATGAGTAACTATTATTAATGGTTGCCGACAACTCATGGTCTCCATAAGAAGGAGTTGAAACAACTTCAGGGAGAATAACACTACCTGCATCTTCCAAATAATCGAAAACATGAGCGGAGTCTTTAGAAACAAGAATTGATGCTCTTTCAATATGGTTTAATGATAACGATGATGACGTAACTTTAATCGCACCGTATTTATCCAGTTTGAATCCGATTCCACCGGTTTCAAAGTAGACTGTAGTCTCCTCCTGCGAAAAAACAGTGAGAGTAAAAAGGAATAAAGTTAATAATAATTTTGTCAGCGTTGAGTTCATCTTCTTTCCAGTTAAGTAAAATAAAATCACCTTAAAAATACTTTGTACAAGTTCAAACGACGATTAAATAAAAAAACTTTAACCGGCAGTTGAAAAAATTTATATATTTGGTTATAATTATACAGAATTTTTTCAAGATAGAATATCAATAAATTTAACCATAAAAAAATGAGGTGCACATGTTTGACGCTAATTATAAATATACTTGCGTAGAAAGATTTTTGGAGTACGTAAAGTATGATACTCAATCAGATGATGAATCTACATCTTTCCCCAGTACTGAAAAGCAGAAAGAACTATCAAAATACCTTGTAAACGAACTGAAAGCGGTCGGGTTAACCGACGCCGAAATGGATGAACACGGATATGTAACAGCAACTCTTCCATCGAATTCCGGTAAAGATGTTCCCGCTATCGGTTTCATTGCTCATGTTGATACTTCGCCTGCAGTTTCCGGTGCAAATGTTAAACCGTTAATTCATAAAAACTACGGGGGGGGAGATATTCATCTGCCGAATGATGGGATTGTAATTAAAGCATCCGAAAATCCCGATTTAAAAGATATGATAGGGTATGATATTATTACTGCCGATGGAACAACACTGCTCGGTGCGGATAATAAGTGTGGCGTTGCCGAAATAGTTGATGCAGTAAACTACTTTATTAAACATCCGGAAGTTAAACACGGAACAATTAAAGTTTGTTTCACTCCGGATGAAGAAGTCGGTAGAGGTACTGAAAAGTTTAACGTTGAAAAGTTCGGTGCTAAATATGCTTATACTGTAGACGGGCAAACTAGAGGCGAAGTTGAAGCTGAAACTTTTTGCGCCGATTCGATGACGATTGTATTTCAGGGAAAAAATATTCATCCCGGTTATGCAAAAGCTAAAATGATCAACTCAATGAAAATTGCCGCACACTTTCTTGAATCCCTTCCTAAAGACAGACTCTCCCCCGAAACAACCGAAGGGAGAGAAGGATTTGTACACTGTGTTGCAATCAACGGGAATGAAGAGCAGACAACTTTAAAGTTTATAATTAGAGATTTTGAAGTTGAGAAGCTGAAAGAGTATGAAGATTTTCTTACCGAACTTGCTAACAATTCAATTAAAGCATTCCCCGGTTCTAAAGTAGTTGTTAAAGTAAACGAACAATACCGCAATATGAAGTATATTCTGAAAGATCATCCGCATGTTTCCGATTACGCACTTGAAGCAATGAAAAGACTGGATATAACACCGATTTTTTCTCCCATCCGGGGCGGAACTGATGGTTCCAGGCTATCTTTTATGGGGTTACCAACTCCGAATATTTTTGCGGGTGAACATAGTTTCCACTCAAAAACAGAATGGGTAGCAATTCAGGATATGGAAATGGCTGTAAGAGTTATAGTAACAATTGCCACAATCTGGGAAGAAAAAAGTTAAAAATGAAAAGTACTTTATCGGTAGTTGTAATTGCTTTCAACGAGGGGAAAAACATCCGTAGTTGTCTTGAAAGCGCCAAATGGGCAGATGAAATAGTTGTTGTTGATTCCGGCAGCACCGATGATACAATGCTTATTGCAAAAGACTTCACCGATAAAATCATCTCAAAAAAATGGGAAGGATATTCAACTCAAAAGCAGTTCGCTTTGGATCAGGCGAACTGCGATTGGGTTCTAAGCCTTGACGCAGATGAGAGAATTTCACCGGAATTAAAAACGGAAATCGAAAAAATATTAGCTAACGGAAGCATTTATGACGGGTATAAAATTCCGAGAAAAAATCATCTTCTCGGCAGATGGATTAAGTCCTGTTTCTGGTACCCGGATCAGCAGCTCCGGCTATTCAAAAAGGGTAAAGCTTCGGTTACCGATGTTAAAGTTCATGAAGGTTTTCAAATTGAAGGAGAAGCGGGAACCTTAAACGGAGATATAATTCATTTAACGTATCAAAACTTCTTTGATACTTTCGATAAAGTAAACAGGTACTCTACTCTGGCAGCGGAAGACCGGGCAGGGAAGAAAAGAATTAAAGGAAGAGACCTTGTGTTTCATCCGGTTGCCGCTTTTCTAACCGACTTCATCTCCCGCAAAGGATACAAAGACGGAGTATACGGGTTGATGATTGCATTAATAAACATGACAACCAATCTTATGATGTATATGAAAATGTGGGAGATACAAAACAGGAAAAACGAGTAGCTTCCTATTCCCCCATTTTTAGAATCGTATCAAACTCTTCTTTTGTAACAGGTAGAACCGATAAACGGTTTCCTCGTTGAAGCAATTTCATTTCTTTCAGCTTCGAATTCATCCTCATTTGTTCAAGTGTAACTGCTTTCTTGAATACTGATTTCAGTTTTATATCGACCATATACCAGGTAGGATTATCCGGTGTACTTTTCGGATCAAAGTATTTCGATTCCGGGTCAAATGCGGTATAGTCGGGATAACCGCTCTTTACAACTTCGCACACTCCAACAGCGGCAGTAGGTTCCGCATTGCTATGATAAAAAAGAACTTTATCTCCCTTTTTTATTTCGTCCCGTAAAAAATTACGCGCCTGGTAATTTCTTACCCCGTTCCAGTAAGTAGTTTTTCCTTCCGAGTTTTTAAGGTCTTCAATTGAAAATGCTGAAGGTTCCGACTTCATCAACCAATATGAAATTGCCATTTTGTTTCCTCTCTTAAATCATTCTCTCAAAAATTGAATTTCAAAAAATGTAATCGTTAATTGCTTCTCACAAAATGCGGAATCTCAAATGGTATTTCGACAGAAAGCTCGACTATACCGGCATATTCGTTATCCTTATACCATGGTGCCTGATAAATCATTTTCTTGATCCCGTTTTTCTCAATCGAATAAACATTCGTCGACTGGTTCTCCATTAACTCTTTTAACTTGCTTTTTGCCGGTTCCGGATGACAATCAAGTACATTAGTCTCAATCAAGTTTTTTCCACCGTAATTTTCAAAAGTTTTTAACGCACGGTTATTCATATAAATGATAATCCCATCTTTATCTGCAACCGTTATTGAACCCGGAAAGTCTTTCTGCCAATCAATTTGATTCATACTGCTTCCCTCATATTCTTCGCCTGAAACCTTCTCCCAGCACTTCATGAACATTGTTGACAATCACGAAGGCATCGGGGTCTATATCCTTTATCAATTCAGTTAATTTGCTCATATCCTTAAGAGTAATAACAGTGAAGATTACTTCGCGGTCAATATTCCTATATAAACCTCTCGCTTTTAATGCTGTAGCGCCTCTGCTTAGATTTGTTAGAATTGAATCTGCAATTTCCTGTGCTTTATCGGAAATTATATAAACAGCTCTTGCATAATCGAAACCGTCAATAATCACATCCACCAATTTACTCGAAACAAAAAGCAGGAATAAAGCATACAGAGTTAATGAGAGTGCCGGTCTATCGGGTGACAAATCTTTAACTTGAATTATTATTCCGGCTAATGAAATAACAAACAAGTCTATAAACATAATTGCCTGTCCCGGTTTTACTCCAAGTCTCTTTTGCATGATTGCAGCCACTATATCGGAGCCGCCCGTGGTTCCCCTAAATTTAAATATTATTCCGAGACCAATTCCGAGTAATACCGCCCCGATAAGAATCAGAAAAAGAAAATCGTTTTTGTATAAATCAAGTACAGTTTGTGATTCATGAAGTCTTATAAAAGAAAAACCGGGGATATCCCCGCGGAAAAAATCAATAAAGAATGAACTTAGTGTAAAACCGTAGAATGTACGTATTCCGAACTGCTTGCCTAATTCTTTTAATCCCCATAAGTAAAGGGGTAAATTAAAAACCCAGATCATCAAACCAACCGGAATTGTATTGTTTGAAAGATAGTGAACCGCCATCGACAAACCGCTAACCCCGCCGGGAACAACGCGTGCTTCTACAAGAAACACACCGATACCCATAGCCATTGCAGCCGAGCCAAATGAAATAAGAATATAATCCAGTATCGGATATTTTTTAAAAAGTCTTTTTGCCATTGTAGTATAGTATTGTGTTTAATTAAATATGTGTGAATCCCGAACCAGTATGATTATGTTATATAGAAGAGTCATAACGCCGGGAAAATGCACCGCAAAATTACGAAGATTTGTCCCACAGAAAAAATTAAAAAACCTAAATTATCTTAGTTTAAATGGCTTTGATTACTATTATAGAAAGGTCGTCATCTGGGTTTAAATTGTTAAACCGGTTGACTTCCATCAGAATACGACTTTGAATTTGAAGAGCTGTTTTGCCTGCACTTGAACAAATGATGTTTTTCAACCTATCTTCGCCGAATTCAATTTTGAACTCGTTCATTGTTTCGGTTAATCCATCTGTATAGAACACAACTACATCACCCGGTTCCAGTTTAACTGTTTCTTCCTGCATTGAGGTATCAAAAATTGATTTGTCAGTTAAACCCAACCCCATCCCCCTTGGAATAAGAAAATCGCATCTCTTTTTTTCAAAACTAAAATGGAGAGCAGGTTGGTGCCCTGCTCTGCAAAGTTTTAGTTCTTTATTCCCATTCAGCTCTGCAATATTAGCAGTGAAGAAATAATCACGTCTAAAAATACGGTACAGATTCCGGTTCAATACGGAAAGAATCTCTTTAAGATTTGAGCAAGTATCTATTAAGTGATGAAGAATAGCACGCACCTGAACCATATAAATTGCGGCCGCCATCCCTTTGCCAGAAATATCCCCGATTATAATGTGTGTTTTTTCATTAGATGTAATAAAGTCAAGATAATCACCACCGACTTCTTTAGCCGATTCCGAATAACAAGCAATATCAATATCTTCAATTTGAGGCGGGCTTTTCGGAATTAGACTTTCCTGTATTTGTCTTGCAAGTTCCAATTCACTTTTTGCAGTTAATTTATCTGCAACTTCGAATGCGAGCAAAAGGTTTAACAAACAAAAAGTAATAAATGCCCAGTTCCAACTACCTATCCAGTATCCATAAAGAAAGAAAAAGAGAATAAGAGTATACAAAATCCTTCTTAAAGGGGTTAGCTTTAAAAGAAATGCAATAAAAAGATTTCTGAAAAACAGCCAGCCTCTAGTAATGAAGTTTTTCGAGTTGTCCGGTTTCTTCATACTACTAAGATAGAAATCAAGCACACCGGGGGCTTCCCTGCGGATTAGTTTCTCAATCTCGAAGTACGTCAACTCAGCAGTATAGAAATCGTAAATGCTTTTTAATCTTTTCAATAATACCGATTACCAATTCTATATTGTTCGTATGTTCTTTAGCAAAAGAATCAACTATGAATTTTTAACAATACTTAAAACTTCGTGAGCAACTTTTTGGTTATGCTCAAAAGTAAGTTTTTTGTGGTTGACAAGGTCAACTATTGTTCCGATGAAACAAAGCCCCGCTGTAAAAAGATACAGCAACCCCATTCCAATCTGTCCAAGTAAAAAGCGTTGAACTCCTGCTATTCCTGCAAATGCTACAAGTGTTGTAACTAAAATTGTCAACGGGTCTTTACGCCTGCTTGAGTATACAACTGCGAACATTTGAAGCTGCTTATCATCAAATTCTTTTGTAAGATTTTGGATGTAGTATAATTCTTCTCCTTCAAGAAACGGCATTAGTTGGTAAATATTTGCCATGGTTTTTTCCTATTTTATTATTTCTGGTTTATTGATTATTGTTGACTTAATTAACGTCCAAATTCTGAATAGAAGAACTACAAGTGCAAAAACACCGAGCGGATGAGCATTAAAAGAGTTCTTCAACTGTAAATGAAACAGGTAATGAAGCGATGCTCCGAGTCCGCAGCCGGGACAAAAATCGAATCCAAGATTTTTTAACGGACAAATCGAAAAATGTTCCGAAGAGCTTACATCAATCAACGCTAATGTTGTTAATCCTGCAACCCAAATAAACAACTCCGGATTAAATCTCGAAAAAATTTGTTTCAGTCTTGCTTTCACTTAATTCTCTATTTCTTCGGCTTAAACTTAATTAAAAAGAGGAAATAATCAATCACAACTTACTCTTATGTGGTTTTTTGATGATGGATTGCTATATTTTGGTATGAACTGTATGAATTTTTATACCGGCGGTAGTTAAAATTATCTGAGGGAAGTCAAAAATAGTCTTTTACAAAATTTAGACTTGACTTTAGCTTTTTTATTACCAATTTTTCAACCGAAAATTTAAAACACCATGAAAGTTTGTCTATATGATTAAAAGAATCGCTTTTATCTTCGCTATAATTGTATTTTACAGTGGTAGTCTCAATTCTCAAACCGTTATAAGCAAGTATGCCGGTGAATTTCTTGCTATCGGTGTAGGTGGAAGACCGCTTGGAATGGGAGGTGCTTATGTTGCCGTTGCTTCGGATGCAACCGCAGGCTACTATAACCCCGCAGGGTTGGCAAATCTAAATTATCCCCAAATTTCTTTAATGCACGACGAACGATACGGTAACCTTGTAAACTATAACTACGCTTCCGTGGCAATTCCTTATAGTAAAGATTGGAGTTTCGGGCTTAGTGTTATGAGACTTGCTGTTGACGGTATTTATGATACAAGGGATGCTTTAATTGATTATAACGGGGACGGTACATTAGATCATCCGAAAGACAGACTTGATTACTCAAAAATTACTGAATTCAGTAACCAGGATTGGGCATTCTATTTAACAGGTGCAAAAATTCACTCCGATAAACTTCTGCTGGGTGCAAACATCAAGATCATTCACAGAAAAATAGCAGAGTTCAGCGCTACCGGAATAGGATTTGATATTGGAGCAATTTATTTTCTAACCGAGCAATTAGCACTGGGAGCAAATATACAAGATGTTACGACAACGTTGGTTGCATGGAGTACAGGAAGAAACGAACTGATTAGTCCGACTTTGAAAGTAGGTTCAGCATACAAATTGGATTTCCTGGGTGGGACATTTACACCGGCGCTTGATTTGGACATCAGATTTGAAAACAGGAGATTTGCTTCACAATTCAACATTGGTGCTGTAAGTTTCGACCCCCATATCGGCTTAGAGTATAACTTTAAAAATATATTTGCAATTAGAGGTGGTTATAACGATGTAAAACAATTTACACTGGGAGCCGGAATAAAACTGCCGAAATTGAATATCGACTACAGCTTCGCAAGATTTAATATGTCCGAGGAAGATAGGTTACCGGACACGCACAGAATATCTGTAATATTAACTCTTGAAGAACCAAGGTTTATGAGAAGTGGAAGTTAATTCTGTTTAGCCTTAGATTTAATAGCTTCGTTGATTGAACTAATTAACGCTTGATTCGGTATTGGTTTTGTTAAAAAGACGTCTGCGCCTGCATTAATTGCATTCTCTTTATCCCTATAGAACGCATGGGCAGTAAGACAAATAATCGGAGCATCTTTATAAGTATCCGACTGACGTAATTCACGAATTAATTGCAGACCGTTCTTCTTCCCTTTAAGAGAAATATCCATTATAACAACATCATATTTCTCTTCCTGCAGTTCTTGATACATTTGCTCAGCCGAATCACAAAGCACAATATAGAAGCTTCTTTTTAATAAGAATTCAAGGAACCTCTGGTTGTCAAAATCATCTTCAACAATAAGTAATTTTAGCTTATCAGCATCCACCGTGTTAACCATTACTTTATCACTTTTGTTTAAAAATTACCGAAAATGTAGTCCCTTTGTTTTTTTCGCTTACATAGGAAACTGTTGCATTAAGCATGTTACAAAGATTTTTTACAAGTGCTAATCCTAAACCCATGCCGTCAAACGGACGATTGTACCCCATTTCTTCCTGCGAAAAAGGCTTGTAGATTCTGTCCCGGTATTCTTCCGAAATTCCAATCCCGGTATCTTCAACATCAACCATAAAATTACCTTCTTCATCGAATCTCGTTCTAATTGTAACCCCTCCCTTAACTGTATATTTGATTGCATTATCAATCAAGTTCTGAATTATAAGCTCGAATGAATAGTTGTCCGTAGCTATTACAGCATTTTCAGCTTTATCTTCAAATACTATCGAAAGACCCTTTTCTTTTGCTGCTGGTATAAAATCAAGAAGCAATTTATTAATTGCTTCCGTTACATTCAATCTTTGGCTATTTACAATGTAATCGCCTGTTAGGATACGCGACATGTTCAAAGTTAAGTCAATCGTACGATAGATTCTTTTCCCGCTGTTTTGTATCGATTTAAAAGCATAGTCGAGATTACTGTTTGAACCGTTAATCTCTTCTCTTACTAATTCACTGAATCCCAAAAGTGCCATTAACGGAGAACGGATTTCGTGAGAAACCTGTAAAAGGAAATTTGTTTTAAGTTCTTCCGACTCTTCTGCTTTCTTTAAAGCTTTGTTAAGATTTTCTTCCACTTTTTTCAGCTCGGTAATATCGGTGCAATACACCTGCCCGAAATTAAGCCCGGAAAATCCTTGAACAGTAAGCCTATAGGTCTTTCCGGCAATCGCCGTTATAATTTGATGTGTCTCCCCATTTGCTATACATCTTTGAATAGAAATATCTTTCAATGCGGGAACGATTGCATCAATCTTTTTACCAACCGGTGTATGGTCGAATATTAGATTTGCTCCCGCATCGTTAGTCATTAAAATCTTTCCTTCATTGTTAAATCTTAAAACCGGATCGGGGTCCAGTTCTGCAAATAACGCCATGAGTTTAGCATTTTCAAGCCTTATATCCCTTTCTTTTGCTATATGTTTCTTCTGCATTGGTATAATAACATACTTAGAAAAAATATATGTTATTATTAATAGGAATAGTATAATAACCAACGAGAAAAAGATTGGATTATTTAAGCTGAAAAACGATGCGAGAATTGTCATATCTAAAAAATAGGAAAAATAAACCGATAAAAATTTCAAATGCAGTGGTTATGTTAAAATACATAGCTCCATCTACAATATTAAAAAGAATATTTAAGAATTTGGAAATAACCGTAATCTCGTAAAACAATAAGAAAACATAGAACAAATTGAGTCTTAAATTGTTCCCTACATCAATTACGAAAAGGTATAGTATTCTTATCAAAATAATGATGTGAAGAGATAATAAGATAACTTCACTAAAAGGAGGAGAATGCTCTCCTCCAAAATAGATTATGCAAACACTAATTGCAACAATATAATACTTAAATCTATTAACAAGATCTCTGTTTTGAAGCGAGATAATTAAAAGAAAAGATGTCAATATATATGGATAAAAAAACACCGCTTTAAATGAGTAAATCAGTAAAAAATTTGTTACATCAGTTAATCCAAGTATTAAAAAAAAGAAAAAAAATTTCCTCTTCCAATGAACAACTGGAATTAATAACCAAATTAATAGTGATACAATTGCTATTGAGTTAAAGGGCATCTTATGTGTTAGAACACTATTGTTGACACCATGGAGGACAGCCTAATGCGAACTCCAATACATGTGAGTCAGATTTTGCATTACCCTCTGCCAAAATAGTCAACACATCATTAGCTCTTAATTGCACTATTAACTTTGTTCCACCTGAAAGGTTCATTAGTTCAAGTAGTTTTGATGTACTAAACATATGATAACGTTCGTTAGATGCTATGGAGAGACCTTCCGGGTGTAGCGCTTTTCTTTTATTATTAAGCACTCTGATTTCACCATTGACTACATTAAACATAATGTGTTCCGGTGATCTTTTAGCAAGCATTAGTAATCTTTTTGCATTGATTGAGATACTTTTGATTGCAGGACCGAAAAGAGCATCGGCTTCCGAACTCGTAATTATTTTGCCGACAATTTCGCCCTTTTCCTGAGCATACTGATTGGTTGAAAGAAGTAGAAGAACTGTAACTAAACAGACAAAAACAGTATTAAAAGATTTTTTCATTTTAACCTCCTTAAAAATAGTTGTTGAGAACATGCGTAAAATAAAGTATTTAAAAGGATTTATACAAATGAAAATTCGGCATTTAACAAAAAAAGTCGGGTTTAAATCAAAAAAAGGGCTTTCACTTCAATATAAAAAGGACGTAAACGGACTAATTGGAAAAATTCCACAAATTACTCTGGAAAAAAATCCGGTTGAGAATCGGGAGAATATCTTATTTCTTCAAAATAGAAAGCTGTTTCGGCTTAGTTTAATCCACACATTCCGGAAGCGCATGGACTTGAATAGTTAATTCCGCAATTCCCGGATGCACAACTTCCCTGATTATAATCACCCGATGAGCCTGTAGATGCAGAAAAACCGGATAACAGTTTTCTATTATCAGAAGATTGACATTCGGGACATACAACATGTTCCAGATTGTTTACAGATTTGTGAAGTATTTCAAACTTTGTATCGCACTGATTGCATTTATATTCAAATATTGGCATAGATTACTCCTCTACTTTTGTTATCAAAGGTTTTAAACTAATTTTAGTTTTAACAGAATTTGAGATTAAACAATGTTCTTCCGCTTTATGAACAATTCTTTCTGCCCGTTCAATGTCTTTTTCGAGATTAACAGTTATACGGGGAATAATTTCGACTTCGGTAATCATAAACTTCCCGTCACTTTTTTCCAATTTCCCTTTGGCTTCGGCAGAGTAGGAAACAAAACCGAGTTTTGAATTCTCTGCTATCGATAAAAAGGTCGTCATCAAACAAACATTGATAGAAGCCACAAACAAATGTTCGGGCGACCATAGATTCGGTACTCCCTTTGGAAATTCGGGAGGTGTTGCAACAGTTATTGTATCGAATCCGTTGCTTTCAAGTTTACCGATTCTTCCCTGCTGCCAGCTTATAGTAGTCGTATAATAATGTACTGTTTCCATATTACTCATTTATATTTTTATCTTTTAGATGATTAACACTCGAAATGGATTCAAAACCACTTACTCTTCATTCAAGTTTAATATTGAAAGCAGTTTGTTTTCCGCCGGTGCGGATAGCTTTATGTTATACTTCCGATAATAATCGATTGTAAGTTCTACCGACTTAAAGTAGTTTTTACACGCATCGCAATTATTCAAATGTTCTTTAATGGCGATACATTTCGGAGAATCTATTTCTTCTCCAAGACTTTCGCAAATATGGCTCATTACGTCTCTGCAACCAACTTTTTCTTGTTTCATTTTTGAAATGCCTTTGTTATTTCTTTTCTTAAAAATGCTCTTGCCCTATGGAGCCTTGATTTTACAGCCGGTACGGATAAAGAAGTAATTTTTGCTGTCTCTTCCGTTGATAGCTGTTCGACATCCCTTAGAGTAAAAACAATTCGGTAGTCCGGTGCAAGTTTGCTGATTGCACCATCCAGAATTTTTTTTAATTCCTTGTTTTCAAGTTCTTTAACCGGAAGCCTGTTCCAATCGGCAATATATTTATCGTCGAATAACGATTCCTCGCTTTCAACATCAACATAAGAAAACCTTTTGCTTTTCCGAGCTTCCATCAAACAGTGATTGGAAACAATTCTATACAACCATGTAGACAGTTTTGATTTACCGTCGAATTGGTTCAGCGATTTAACCATGCTTAAAAATGTTTCCTGCATTGTATTTTCAGCTTTTTCCTTATCACGGCAAATCTTAAAAGCAAAATTGTAAACTGTATTACTGTAACTTTTAACTAATTGTGTTAAAGCTTTCTTATCGCCTTGCTTTGCGGCTAATATTAATTTTTCTTCCATTAGTATGATGAATAATTTTTGATTACGATTCTAAATTTACACAAAGTTTGATTTTTTTTTGTAAACCCGGCAGAGTTATAGCTCAAGGCTCTTCCATAAATACCAGCTTGCAATTGAACAATACGGTTCCCAATTGTTTTCTACTGCCAGCTTTTTAATTTCTACTTCACCGGGTAATTCCGTCAGTTTATAATTCTGCATAATAGCTCTTTTAAGTCCAAGGTCGCCGAGAGGTAATACATTTTGTCTTCCGAGGGTGAATATTAGAAACATCTGCACAGTCCAAATTCCAATTCCTTTAACCTGAACTAATTCTTCAATAATCTTTTCATCGCTTTTCTTTGATATACCTCTCAAAGAGATTTCTTTATTAATAAGCCGGCTCGAAAAGTCCTTTATATATTTGGTTTTTGAATTTGATAGTCCGATTTTGCGTAGCAAGAAATCGTCGGTTTTAAGAATTTTTTCCGGCACCGGTTTGTTTTCGAAAAAATCGAGAAACCTACTATTAATCGAAGCTGCAGCAGAAAGAGATAATTGTTGTCCGATAATTGCTCTCAGCAGGGCTTTGAAATAGTTTCTTCCTTCTTTCAGATTACACACCGGGGCATTTTTTATAATACTCTGTAAAACGGCATCTTTTTTACTCAAATGCCTAATTCCGTTTCGGATTTCAAAAGAATTCATTATTATTGTACCAAATAGTTTAAAATTACTTATTTAGATAAAATGGCTTCACAAATAAAAACCCTGGCAGCGATAAAATCAAATGTTTTGTTTGGAGGCGCGGATGCTTCCAACATTAAAGTCTCAGTCAACCAGAAAGATATTATCAACATAAAAGAAGGCGATATAGTTTTCCAAAACGGAGAGCCGGCTGATAGAATTTTTCTTTTACTTGAAGGAGAAATAAAAATCAAGTACAGCACTGTAGTTGAAGGACAGAAGATATTTATCAAGCACCCCGGAGAGTTTTTCGGAGAAGCCGAATACCTTGAAAATATTGCCCGCAGGTCTTCTGCTGTCGCCCAGGTTGATTCTTTATTGTTCGTAGTTAAAAAGAAAGAACTTGACGAGTTGATTTCAAAATACCCTGTGGTTTTAAGCAACCTTCAGGGCTTAAAAGAAATCCCTCAGTTAAAAACAATTATCGAAGAAGCGGACGATTTTCCCGTTCCGGAATTCCCGCCCGAAGAAAAAGAAGAGAGCGATGAAAAACCCGTTTCCTTTGATGATTTATCAAGCTTTTCAACGACAACGGAAGAATTCCAGAAATTCTTTCCCGATACTACCCCGGCTACCGATGATGAAATAAAACCGGATGCAGAACAGCCGGAAGAGAAAATAAATGAAGAAGAAAAATCATTTTCGTTTGATGATCTTGATTCGGTCTTTTCATCACCAGAACCGGAAGGGTTCGACATCTCGAAATTCGGAGAAACGGAATCCACATTTGATACCGGGAATGTTCAACCTGAAAGTGAAATAACTCCTTCATTTGATGAATCATTCAATGTAAATACAGAAAACCTTGATCAGATAAAAAGCGAACTTGAAGCAGCCGAACAAGAGTTTTTAATGAAGTTGAAAGAAAAAGAAACACCGCCTGCCGGGTTAAACAACGAACAATTAAAAATGTTAATTGAAGCGGCTAAAACTGTTAATTCAAATGTTAAAATTGATGAAGTGTTATCATCAATAGTAAACGCTGCAAGTGCTTTAACTAAATCCGACCGCGGGACATTGTATATATTCGACCGGGAAAAAGGAGAGTTGTGGTCAAGAATAATCCGGGGTGAAAATATAGAAGAAATCCGGCTGAAAGTGGGACAGGGAATTGCAGGATGGGTTGCGGAAACAGGTGAGATTGTAAATCTTGATGATGTATCAGCCGATGAGAGATTTGATTCTCATATGGATTTACTCTCCGGTTACGAAACCAAGTCGATGCTCTGTTTCCCGATTAACAATCGGGACGGTTTAACGGTTGGAGTTCTACAACTATTAAATAGTGCTAACGGTAAATTCTCAAAACTTGACGAAGATTTTCTTGGAGCACTATCGGCACATGCTGCTATTGCGTTAGAAAATGCGAGCCTGGTTCAGCAGTTACTTAGAAACGACAGAATAACATATCTCGGTAAAGTTGCCAACTTTATTATTTCCGATTTGCGTAAACCGATATTAACTATAAAGCATTACGCAGAACATATAAAAAAGAAAAATATTACGCCGGACATTCGCCAGGTACTTGATATGATAGTTGAACAAACTACGAATATTATCGGGCTGGTTCAAACTACACTCAGCTATTCCGAAGGAAAAACAATACTCCAAACAAAGGTTCAAAGTCTTAACAGCGTTATGGACGAAATACTTGAAATGCTTGCCGAGTATGTTGAAAGTATGAATGTAAAGTTATTCAAAAAGTATGGAAAAGACATTCACGTTAAAGTTGATAAAAAAGAGTTATACCAGGCTTTTTTCCAGATAACTAAAAATGCTTGTGAAGCAATGCCGGAAGGTGGAAATCTATATATCTCAACCAATCCGGAAGAAGATTCGGTTAGCATTTCATTTAAAGACATCGGTCTTGGAATCCCCCCTTCATTACAAGAAAGAGTGTTTGAGCCGTTTATGACGCACGGAAAGAAAAACGGGGTAGGTCTCGGTCTTCCGCTGGCAGAAAAAATTGTAAAAGAACACGGCGGAAGTCTTGTAGTTGAAAGCGAAGTCGGTGAAGGAGCAACATTCATTATAAAGCTCCCGGTTTATACACAATAGTTATCATTATTGATGTGTTATAACCTTGTTACTATTCTCGGTCCCACTGCATCGGGGAAAACAAGACTCGGAGCGTATCTTTCATCAAAGTTTAACGGTGAAATAATCTCTGCCGATTCCCGCCAGGTATACAAAGGAATGGATATCGGGACGGGAAAAGATTATGATGATTATGAAGTCAACGGAAGGAAAGTTCCTTTTTATTTAATTGATATTGTCGATCCTTCTGAAGAATACAATTTGTTTCGCTACAAAAAAGACTTTATCGAATGTCATTCCTCGATACTAAAGCGAAAGAAAACCCCTTTCCTTGTTGGCGGAACCGGTTTATACATTTCATCTATTCTAAATAATTATAATTTAATTACCGCCGATTCGCGTGATGAGATAATAAAATCGATTCAGAAACTTCCTATTAAAGAACTTCAAGAAATGCTATTGAAGCTAAAGCCGCAACTCCATAACACAACCGATTTAATTGACAGGGAAAGAATTATCACAGCTATTGCAATTGAAAAAAGTCGCATTGAAAATCCTGCTTCGAGCATGCTGAACTATGAAGTTAATTCATTAAATATCGGGATAAACATCGAACGATCTGCACAGAAAGAGTTTATCACCGAACGGTTAAAAAAAAGGCTGAATACAGGTATGATCGAGGAAGTAGAAAAGCTTTTAGCTTCAGGCATTTCACACGAAAAACTTCTCTTCTTCGGATTGGAATATAAATACGTATCGCTATACTTACAAAACACTCTAACATTTAATGACATGTTTCAAAAGTTGAACAGTGCTATACATCAGTTCGCAAAAAGACAAATGACATGGTTTCGTAAAATGGAAAAAGAAGGGATTACAATTCACTGGTTAAATGGATTTAACCCGGAAGAAGCAGAAAATATTCTACTTAATTCCGGGTTACGTCCTTTATAAAAATTGCTACTTTGTCATTGATGCAGCAACAATATTTGCAATACTCCTTCTGAGATTTAATATCCCGTTTCCACTATCTATGTGAACTCTGTTTGTCAGAACAACTATAAACAAATTATGCTCCGGTACCAATAGTAATGATGTCCCAGTGAAGCCGGTATGTCCGTAGCAGTTCTTCTTGAAAATATCTCCTCTGTGCCACATATAGTCGGAATCGACATCCCACCCCAATCCTCTTTTTGCATTCATAACAGGCGGGTAAATAGAAGACATTGTTTCAACCGTTCTTGTTCCAAGAATCCGCTTCCCGTTATATTCACCTTTATTCAACATCATCTGAGCAAAAACTGCAATATCATCCCCGGTAGAAAATAGTCCTGCATTCCCTGAAATTCCTCCTTGTATCCAGGCTAACGGATCATGGACAACTCCGCGGATCATCTCTCCGTTTCTCATTTCTGTCGGGGCACATAACCCTATTTTTCCTTTTGGAACAAAATAAAATGAATTTTTCATTCCAAGCGGGTTAAAGATTTCCCGCTCAGTAAAGATATCAATTGTAACACCGCTAATTCTTTTAACAATTTCTGCAAGTGTTATAAAACCGAGACAGCTATAAACAAATTCTTTCCCCGGTTTACTGTTTTTCTTCAAACCGGCAATCGTTTCAATTGTGCCTGCCGGAGCCGGAATGCCGTATTTTGAAACAATTTCATGGGTGTCGGTATATGCCGGCAGCCCGGATGTATGTGTTAAAAGATGATAAATTCTCGCATGGTATTCTTTTTCTTTTTCGTCGATATAAGGAGTGAAACCGGGAATAAACTTTCTAACTTCATCCGTCAATGTCAGCTTCCCTCTTTCAACAAGAATCATAACTGCTGTTGCGGTTGCTACCGATTTTGTTACTGATGCCATATCAAAAATGGTTTCTTCAGTCATTTCTTCCACAACCGGTTTCAAGGATCGCTTTCCAAAAGCTTTTTTATAAACCAATGAATTATCCTTCCCCACCAATACTACTGCGCCCGGGATATTGTTGTTAGCTATTGCCGTATTAACTACAGAATCAATATAACTTAACCGTTCCGAACTGAATCCATTATCTTCCGGTTTGTCGCTTTTTATCTGAGCGTAAACCGCTATTGAAAAAATGAAAAATATTGCTGTAAAAATATTCTTATACATCTAGATTTTTCCTCACTTATAATTAATAAAGTTTTCGATGATTTTTTCCCCGGCTTCGTTCGACATTTCGGGTAAGAATTGAACTCCGAAAAAATTTTCTTTTTCAACCGAGGTTATTGTCCCCGTACCGTTTAATGTCGAAGTTGCTGCTCTGCTGCTAATAATATTATTTAAACGCGGGAAGAAAAATTTTTCTTTCGTTCCGCATCCATTAAAAAGCGTTGAGTCTTTATTTATTAAAATTTCATTATAACCAGGGATTGTATATTTGTCTAAACTGCTCCCGCTTTTTTCTATTTTTACCGGGAAAGTTCCGAGACCGCAGATTTCATCCTCCTCTGAAAATTCGCATAGTAATTTCATACCGGCGCCTATTCCAAGAACCGGCTTTTTTAGCAGTCTTAAATATGAAAAAAGATTCTTTAGGTGTAAGTAACGTAACGAATACTTAAAGTCGTTACTATCCGGAAGTATTACTCCGGAGGCTTTACTGATGTCATATTCCCCGGATGTGATTATATAATCAACTTTAAGTTTATTTAGAACTTCAATCAGAACTTCTGCCGAACAAATGTCGTAATCAAGTATTGCGATCACTATAATAAAATATCATAATTAGTTATTTTTACCATGACAAATTTAACCAACAATTTCTTAATACCCATTGTTTCATGACAATTTTTGGATAAGCACGGAACTTCAATGAGAATTTTAGTAGATGAAAACATAGCGTTTGGTAAAGAAGCTTTTAAACAATTTGGTGAGGTTGATACTATCAACGGAAGAGCAATTACAAACTCTTGTTTAAAAGAGTATGACGTACTGCTTGTTCGTTCAATAACAAAAGTTGACGCCAAACTGCTTGCAAACACTAAAATTAAATTTATCGGGACTGCTACAATTGGTACCGACCACATTGATAAAGCATACCTCGAAGAACACGGAATTGCATTTTCAGACGCTAAAGGGTGTAATGCTGATTCAGTTACCGAGTATGTCTTTTCCGCCCTCTTTCATCTATTTAAGAAATTCAGTATCAACCCGGAAGGTTTGTCTTTCGGTGTAGTCGGCATAGGAAATATAGGAAGCAGAGTAAGCCGAATAGCAAAAAAACTCGGTTTCAACGTGTTTAAAAATGATCCGCCGCTTCAGCTAAAACAAGCAGGCAGTGATTATGTTTCATTTGATGAAATAGTTGAGTGCGACATAATAACATTACATGTTCCATTAACAATGTCCGGCAAATACAAAACGTTTCATCTGTTTGATAAGAACAATTTATCCCGACTAAAAGAAAATACAATTTTTATAAATACGTCAAGAGGTGAAGTAGTTGACAATCTTGCTCTGCTGCAAACAATAAAGTCTATAAACAATCGAACAGTTCTGGATGTATGGGAAAATGAACCGAAAATAAATCTGGAGTTAATGGACAAAGTTGATATTACAACACCGCATATTGCGGGATATTCATTAGAGGGAAAAGTAAACGGTACTAAAATTCTTTATGATGCTTTATGTAGATTCTTGAATACAACTCCTTCCTGGCAGCCTGTTTACCCGGTTATTGAGGATAACCGGATTCGTTTAGATGACAATACTAATTCGCTCGTCAGCTTAATTTCATCCGCAATTAAAAACGTTTATGATATTGAAAGTGATTCCAAACGACTTAAAAAAGTGATTTCTGCCGCCCCGGGAAAGTGTGGAGTATTGTTCGATGAATTACGGAAGAACTATCCTCT
>Ga0116158_10001228_pt1 | contig 23518 bp, 29 predicted proteins | sample AD_UKC052_MetaG_FD_89883 | JGI IMG/M metagenome (GOLD analysis project Ga0116158, IMG submission 89883) | Active sludge microbial communities of municipal wastewater-treating anaerobic digesters from USA - AD_UKC052_MetaG | ecosystem: Engineered > Bioreactor > Anaerobic > Digestate | place: USA... | reverse complement strand
CGTATGTCCGCGAACATATGACTGCGATTGAGAGGGCAGCGTTTGCATACAGTATATGATACCGGTATCATGCTGCCTGTCAAGATATCACCACACGCAGACTCCCGGAGAGCCGCTGCAACGTTATCCTGCTGCAGGCCAAGATGATGCGATACCCTAGATGAACGATATTCCACGCGGCAAGGCTTCGATGCGAAAGAACGTGGCAATCGACTGAGCGACATCGTAGAAGCCCTTCCGAACGCCGAGGGAGCCACCGGCACGTCCCGGCTGATAGACAAGCAATGGCACAATCTCCCGCGTATGATCGCTGCCCTTGTAAGTCGGGTCGTTTCCGTGGTCCGCCGTAAGCATAAGAACATCATCCTTGCCCAGCAACTTGATGTAGCTGGCCAGCCACGCATCTGTCGACTCCAGCGCGCGGGCATAACCCGGGGCATCACGCCGATGACCGTACTGCATGTCGAAGTCGATGAAGTTTGCGAAGATCAGTCCTTCCGGCTTTTCCCTGGTCCATTTGGCAACCGCGTTCTGCGACAGCTCCGTGTTGCCCGTGTGATTCGCTTCCGTAATCCCGCGGTGAGCATAGATGTCCTCGATCTTGCCGACGGCGTACACCGGCACGCCAGCATTGACCAAGCGTTCCAGAATAGTCGGTTCGGACGGCTTGTATGCAAAATCTCTGCGATTCACGGTCCGCGTAAATGCGCCGGGCTTCCCAATAAACGGCCGCGCGATAACGCGTCCGATCCGGTATTTGTTGCACAACTCACGGGCGATTTCGCAACCACGGTACTGTTCTGCGAGCGGAATGACTTCCTCGTGCGCGGCGAGTTGGAACACGGAATCGGCACTCGTGTAGGCGATCCATTTGCCGGTCTTCATGTGCTCCGGGCCGAGTTCGTCAATGATCCCTGTCCCGCTGGCCGCCTTGTCCCCAAGAATCTTGCGTCCCGTGGCGTCTTCAAAGGCCTTCACCAACTCGGGCGGAAAAGATGGCGGTCCGGGAGGAAAGACATGGAACCCCGGCCGGATTTCAAGGCCGGCGAGTTCCCAGTGGCCCGTGATCGTGTCCTTGCCCTCGGAGACTTCCTGCAGCGCACCATACCGTGCGATGGGCTTCTCCACAGGGTCTACGCCCCTGATGGCTATGCCGCCGGGGACGATGCCGGGTATGTTGCCCAAGCCCATGGACCGCAGAGTGGGGAGGTTCAGCCCGCCGACAGCGCCGGCAATGTGTGGCAGCGTGGCAGAACCGGCATCACCATACGCCGCCGCATCCGGGGCGCCGGCAATGCCTACCGAGTCCAGAACAATCAGGATAACGCGCATAACACTTCTACTATACACTAATCTCGTCGATGATGCCGACGATGATGGATCGAAGCGGGGCGGTGGTGGAGCCAATGATCTGGCGGGCGCTGTTGCCCTCGTCAACGACAAGCACCTGCTCGCCAACACCGGCGCCGACGCTGTCGACTGCTATGATGTAATCGCCGGCGGGCTTGCCTTCGGGTGTGATTCTTTCAACGACAAGCAGCTTCTTGCCGTTGAAGAACGGGTGATTAATCGTCGAGTAGATGTCTCCTATGACCTTGCCGATGATCATGCCTGCTCCTTCGGCAGATGGACATTGTCCACAATGCCGATAACCGCGTGATCCACAGGCACAAACCACGGGTCCAATACAAGGGCTGCCTCGCGGCCGCCTTCGTAGTAGACAAGCTCGCCGGTGTTGGCCATCCGTGTCGGATCTGCTGCCACCAAGGGTTTCCCTTTGGGCTTTCCCTGTGGATCGAGCGGCTGAATCCAGAGCATGGGCACCGTTTCCAACCCTTGGTACACGGAGCAAAGAACGACCCTGCCGAGTATCTTTCCGAGCAGCATGTCAGCCTACCTCGCCATCAAGTTCCAGCGCTTCACGATCTCCGAAGTAGGCTGCGGTGGCAATGTGCCCCAGGGAGACATCGTTTGGCGCGGGTATGATCCGATGCACGACCTCAACTCCCGTTCTATTCAAGAACGATACGGCCAAATCCACGGCTGCCTCGATGTCCGGAAGGTCCCCGCGATAGAGGCTTACCCCTTTGCCGGACAGGGCCAGTTCCGCCAACCGAATCTCCACCAGTTCCACGGGCGTGCCCTTCAGGGCGAGTTCGGCGGCCCTGACGTTACAGGAGACGGTCGCCGTCTCAATGATGGCCAGCGACCCATAACCGGCCTGGGCGCGTTCGCCCAGGATCGCCGCATGGACCTGCGGATGTACATCGGGCAGCATGACATGGTCGATGACGCTGGCGCCGCCCTGCAGAAGACCCTCATGCGTTGCCTCGTCCACGGAAGCCGTGTTCCCACCGATCAGTGTGAGGTAGCGGCCCCGTGTCACCACGCCACATTTCAGCAGCGAAATAGGTGATCGCTTGACCATGGCGTCGGTGGCGTAAATGCCCGACGCGATGTCACGAAATTCAATGATCGCAATCGCGGAATACTTCTTCATCAAACAATCCTGAAATGGTCGACCATCACGCAGCGACGCCAACGGGAGAAGCTGCGCGGACCGGTGAGGCCTTCACCCGTCGGACTGGCAATGGTGAAGGATGTGTAACCTTCCCCGCCAAAACCCAGTCCCGACTGCGAGCGGCCGTTTTTCACAAAGATACTGGCGTTGCACGCCTTTGCCATGCGGCTGAGATTATCCAGATTCTTGGAGTGCATGATGAACGTATGCCGATTGTGCCCCTCCATCTGGATCGCGAGATCGATGGCGTATTGCGCCGTGGGCACGCGAACAACCGGCATGATCGGCATCATCTGCTCGGTCCACGAGAGGGGATGGTTCTCGTCGACCTCGATGACGCCAAGTTTGACGGTACTGGGCACATTCATGCCCATCTTGCCGAGGATGAGTTCAGCGTTCTTTCCGATGAAGTCGCGGTTGATCTCGGCGTGACCTTTCGGACCGGCCATCTTGGTGAATATGGTCTGCTCGAGTTGGGGCAGGCGACTGCGGTCAATCAACGCCGCACCGAACTGCGCCATGGCTTTCAGCAACTGGTCCGCCACGCTGGCGACAACGACGACTTCCTTCTCCTCGACGCAGATGATGTTGTTGTCGAACGATGCACCGAGAACGATATCGCGGGCTGCCTGCTCGATATCCGCCGTCTCATCGACCACCACGGGCGGGTTGCCCGGGCCGGCGCAGATCGCGCGCTTGCCGCTGGCCATCGCGGCTTTGACCACGCCGCCACCACCCGTAACGACGAGCAGGCGGACAGCCGGATGCTTCATCATTTCCTGGGCGCTTTCCACGGTGGGACTGGCCACGCAGGTGATGACGTTTGCTGGGCCGCCGTTTGCGGTGATGACCTTGTTCAGGAGGGCGACGGTCTGCGCCGAACAGCACTTGGCGGAGGGATGTCCGTTGAAGACGACGGTGTTACCCGCAGCGATCATGCCGATGGTATTGCAGATGATCGTCGATGTGGGATTGGTGCAGGGGGTGATGGCCCCGATGACGCCGTAAGGCGCCGGCTCGCAAAGTGTCAAACCGTGGTCGCCCGTAAACGACTCGGAAACCAGGTGTTCCGTCCCGGGTGTCTTCTCGGCAACAAGCTGGTTCTTGACGATCTTATCTTCGAATCGGCCAAGTCCGGTTTCGTCATGAGCAGCCTTGGCGAGGGCCGAAGCATTCTCGAGCATCTCACGTCGAATGGCCGCGATGATCTTGTTGCGCGTCAGCAGGGGCAGTGCGGCGTAGATTGGAAAGGCCTTCTGGGCGGCGAGTATCGCCTCACCGATGGTCGCGAACACTCCGAGACCTTGTTCGACGGGGGCTACGGTCGGAGCAGGTGCGGCAACAGGGGCAGGGGACGCAGGGGCAACAGTTCCCGAAAGGTCGGTGGCGATCTTGCGCGCAATGGCGTCAATTTCCTGATCTGTCAGTCTGGCCATGACACACCCCCGTGTCCAAGAAAACACAAACATCCGGGGCCGGAACAGGCCGGCATCCGGAACCGGACTCGCGAACGCTTGCAGGGCTCAACAGGCGGCTGGGCGGGCTACTTTTTATACTTGATCGAGCCGTCGATATCCCAACTGTCCACAATGGCCATGATCACGGCATCGCACGGACGCTTGTCCGTGGCCGTGGTCTGGCGCGCTGAGCTGCCTGTGGCGACGAGCACTAATTCATCGATGCCGGCTCCGACAGAATCCACCGCAACAACGTTTCCTCCGGTTTCCTTGCCTTCGGAGTCGACGTATTTGACCAGCATGAGCTTGAGGCCATCCATGCTGGATTCCTTGCGCGTGGCGACGACGGTACCGACCACCTTGCCCAGGTTCATACCACTAGCTCCCAACGAAAAACCCCGGGGCGCCAGGCCCCGGGGCTTCGTAGGTTATTATTGCTTCTTGCCCTTCGCTTCGGCCTGACGTCCGAGCGGCAACACCGCATCGACGTTGACGTGCGGGCGGGCGATCACATGGACGGCCACCACTTCGCCCACGCGACTGGCAGCGATCTGGCCGGCGTCGCATGACGCCTTGACCGCCGCGACATCGCCGCGGACGACAACCGTGACATAACCGCCACCGGTCTTCTCGCACGAGACGAGTTCAACCTTGGCAGCCTTCACCATGGCGTCAGCGGCTTCCACAACCGCCGGAAACGACCTGGTCTCAATCATGCCCAATGCATCGGCCATATGTACCTCTCTCTCTTCTCCGTTACCGTGTTTTTACCGAGGATCAACCGCCGGACCCGCCTTTGGCAACGCGTCCGGTGATATCCGAAATTGCCTGCTCTGCGGCGCGGTAGCCGACATCTATGTCGCGCTCCTCGCCGCCGAGATAGATGCGCCCGAAACTGCCGAACGCGCGCACTTCAAGAATGTTGATGCGTGCAGCTTTCTCCGCCTCGTTGGCGGCGATCGCGGCGTAGCCGGCCGGAGCACACTCCATGACGTAGAGTGTCTGACCCGGCTCGATCATGTTGCCGTGGCGCATGCGGTTGATCAATTGCGTGTGATAGTCCGTGATCCGCCGAATGACCTGGCTGGTGGTGATCTGCGGCTTGATGCGGTCCTCTTCCTTGAGGTCCAGCGCATCGAGAATCGCGCGGCCCGCAGCACGAACGTTCGCCTGGGAATCCGCGTGAATCTCCAGCATGCCGTAGAGACGTTCGACAATCTGCATGCCCGGGGTTACTTCCGTCGCCTTGAGAGCGATATCGGTGACCCGGTTGATTTCCATGCCGGGCGAGATTTCGACGAACAGGGCAGCCTGTCCGGGGCGGGGCAGGAAGCCCTGCGAGACCGTCGCTTGGAACGACGCAAATTGCGGCTGCAGACTGTCGATGAATACGTAGGTTCTTAGTTCCGCCATGTTCGAGCTCCTTTCTATCCGCCGGACCGTCAGTACTGCTTTCCATCCGGCTTGGACGGCGCCGAAACGCCGCTGCGCGCCTCTTCAACGATCTTGATGCCGTTACTGGTCCCAATTCGCGTCGCGCCGGCGCGTATCATCTTCAACGCATCCGCGTACGTCCGGACTCCGCCCGAAGCCTTCACGCCAAGCTTCTTGGGGGCCACGGTCCGGCTCATCAGCGCAATATCCTCAACGGTCGCACCACCGCTGCTGAAGCCTGTCGACGTCTTCACAAAATCCGCGCCCGCTTTCATGCTCAGCTCACAGGCGCGCACCTTTTCTTCCTGGTTCAGCAAACTGGTCTCAAGAATCACCTTGGAGAGCGCGCGGCCTTCCTTGCAGGCCTCGGCCACACCGCGGATATCCTGCAGCACCAAGGCGTCTTCCTTGCTCTTCAGCGCGCCGATGTTGATGACCATGTCCACTTCGCGCGCGCCTTCCCGCATCGCACGGCGGGCCTCGAGCACCTTGATCTGCGACGCCTGCGCGCCGAGCGGAAAGCCGACGACAACGCAAACCTTGACGGGTGATCCACGCAGAATCGCCGCGGCCTGCTTCACGTTGCTGGGATTCACGCACACGGAATAGAAGCCGTGTTTCAGAGCCTCATCGCAAAGTTTCTGAATGTCGGCCGCCGAAGCCTCGGGCCGGAGCAGCGTATGGTCGATCATCTTGGCTATCTGGGCGGCATCGACGGTAACCGGGGGTGGGGTGGGCGATGAAGATGCGCCGGGAGACTGGATCAGCTGCTTCACGCGCTGCGTTATGCGTTCAATATCCTCGGGAGAAAGATCCACTTTGCCCTCCCCGGCGGCGTTCGGCAAACCGGCAGAGTCACCCGCGTGACTCTGCTCAATGTTCATGATCAGCTGAACGCGTCGCTTGTGCCGGTCTTCGACGCAATCCGTTGTCAGAAAGACATCTACGATCGGCTTGACCTGCTCCATAGTAGTCTGGCCCGCGCCGAGCGTCAATACGTTGGCCCCATTATGCTCCCGGCTGTTGCGTGCCAACGCGGTGTTGTAGCAGGCTGCCGCGCGGACACCCCGGACCTTGTTGGCAGCCATAGCGGAACCGATGCCTGCGCCGTCCACCATGATGCCGAGGTCGCACCGGCCGCAGGCCACCTCGCGCGCAACAGCCACGGCGAAAGTGGGGTAGTCCACGGCATCTTTGCTGTGAGTGCCGCAATCGTGGACTTTGTGACCGAGGGAGGTGAGGTAGGCCGCAACCTGTTGCTTCAGTTCAAATCCGCCGTGGTCTGACCCCACGGCCAGTCTCAAAGGACTATTCATAAGTTTCTATCACGCCGTCGCTTCAAACAACAGCGGATGAAATATACGAGCGGCGAGCGATCCTGTTAACCCCGCACGCTAAGGTTCCGGCTCGCCGTCGGCGTTTGTCGCAGTTCCTTCGTCGGCAGGCATGGACTCATCCGTCATGCCCTCATCCGAAGCGGCCTGTTCCTGGGCGGCAGCAACACGATCTTCAAACTGTGCTTCGCGCAACAGCGCCGTCTGCCAATCTTCGAACAACAGACGCGTGCGCTGGCGCTTCACGGAATCACGGATCTGCGGACGCAACGACTCGAGCGACGCGGGATCGCCAGCCTTGCGTTCGGCCACATAGGCCAGCAGTACCGAATCGTCATCCGTCGGCAACAGGTCGCTGACTTCGCCCTGATTCCTTGCCAGCACGCCCCGGAGGAGTATCTCGGCATATTCATTCGTGCCCAGTGCCGAGGACGCCGTAAAGGACCCGGTATCCACCACCTTGAGCGAGAAAGGCTTCACGCCATCAGCGAACGATTTGCCGGCATCGACGGCCTTCATGGCCGCCTCACGAACTTCCTGCGCCTTCTTGGAGAGCGCCTCGTTCAAGGCGTGCTCGCGCGCGGCCTCCATGACCTGATCCGCCACTTCGTCGAATTCAGGAACGCGCTCGGAAATCTTCTCGATCAGCCCGGCAACGTAGACGGCATTGGAACCCGCAATGGCATCGGTGAAATACTCATCCGGCGTCTTGTTGAGCGCAAAGACTGCCTTGTTGAAGGCATATCCGGCATCCACGCCGGGAACCTCATCGTTCACCGCAAACGGCTCCGGCTTGTAGACCTCGAGTTTCGCCGCCGCGGCCGCCTCGTCAAACGTGGGGGCATTGCCTTCGCGATCCGGTGCCAGCGAGACCACGAAGTCGGTCGCCTTCTCGGCGGCGCTGTTCAAGGCGCGGTCATAAGTCAGGCGCTCCAGAATATTCGTCTTCACCAGGTCGAAACCCAGCGTTTCCACCTTGTTCGTCATCTGTGCCACAGCCGGGACATTCGTATCGCTCGTATCTCCGGGCAGCACCGGCACCGTATTGGTGACGGTGAATTCATCAATGTGCTGGTCGTAGTATTCGAGTTCGTCATCTTCGGTGACGGTCACGTCCGCCATGTAGTTGCTGGCCGGCACGCTGATATACGCCACGCGCGCCTTCTCCGGGATCGTGAAAGCGGCGGGGTCAGCCATGAAGAAAGCCTGTGCATCCTCGCGGGTAACCTTCACGCCCTTTTCCACATCCTGGCGCGTCAGCTTGACGTACTGGACATCAAACGCGTCCGTGAGCGAGCGGAACGTACGCGTGATTTCGTAGGGGGAGACCAACACGCCCTGCTGAACCATCTGCTGCAGTTTCTGGAGGGTGATTTCCTCCCGAACGTGTTCCTCGAACTGCAACTCATTGAACCCCATTCGGCCGAGCACATTCTGGACGAACGCGTTGTAGTAAGCAGGGCTGAACCGGCCGTCCACACTGAAGCCGGGGTGCGACTGGATCGTCGCCATGACTTCTTCATCCGACGAGGTGAACCCGAGCTCCTTGGCGCGCAGGAGAGAGGCCAAACGGCGCCATGCGGCCTTGCGCAATTCCTTATCCAGGCGCGCGGTAATGTCAAACGAGCGCCCTACGGCAAGCACCGCCGACATGTAGGTGCTGTAATAGGCTTCGCGAAATTCTTCCTGGGAGATGAACTTCCCATAAAGCTTGCCCGCGGCATTCGCCTCTTTGGCCTTGCTGGACTGGCTTGGGAACTGCGTGCCCCAGACCACGAAGGTCATGACGATGATGACCAGGAACGTGCCCCAGAGCAGGCGCGACTGAATCATGCGGTGAAATTTTCCAATAAGCATTGTCATGTCAGACAGCCCCTTTATGTTTCATAAAATAGTCAGCAGGCAAGCCGACAAGATAGCGGGGGCACACCCGCCCGGTCAACAGGGAAAGGCCCGCTTGGCGGACAAGCCGTTCGCCATCCGTGGGGGGGGCAATGGATGGATTGGATGCCTCGCCTAGATCCGTTCGACGACGCCCTTGAGCTTGGCGGCGATCTGGTTCCCAATATGCTCCAGTTGGGGATTCGCCACGGCCTTCATACTCTCCAATGGATTGATAGCAGAAACCTCGGTTTGCCCATCCTCGCGCTCCTGCACAATGACATTGCAGGGCAACATCGTGCCGATTCGGCTCTCCACCTGAAGAGCTTGATGAGCAAAGGCAGGGTTGCAGGCGCCGAGGATCTTGTACTTCCGAAAATCGACATTCAGCTTCTTCTTCAGCGTCTCGCGCACGTCAATTTTGGTGATAACGCCAAACCCTTCCTTCTTAAGTTCCTCTTGCACCCGTGCGATGGCCTGCTCGTATCCGAGGGGAGTCGTCTTCGTGAAGTAATAGCTCATTTCATCAATCCCTTCTTGGGCGCACGGCCCTATGGCGCCTTCACTTCCTTCCATAAAGACCCGATGTCGAGTTCGTCTATCCAGGCGGGCAAGTTGGACCAGACCTCGTGAAAGCCGAATCCACCCTGTGTCATTTCCCGAATGGCATCTTCCTTGGTCCACCCCTGGACGACGATCCGATACAGCGCGCACATGGTCCCCGTACGGTCGGCCCCGTGCTGGCAGTGTACGAGCACCGGGGCGCGGGCCGGGTCGGTAACCAATCGCAAAAACCGCACCACATCCTCACGCTCGGGATGCCACGCCGTCATATCGATGTGTTCGTACGCGAGTCCTGTCTGCCCTAGGATGTCGCGATCGGAATGGAAGGCCCGCAGATTGATCACAGTCTTGATGCCGTAGCTCTTGAGTTCCTGCATACCGATGTCTGTCGGTTGCGCGCTGCGGTACAACGTATCGCTCACCTTGTGCAGGTTGGGGACACCCTCCAGCGTGATGGGCGTGGCCCAGGATGTCGGGCGGTCCGTCTGCGCCGCAACCCACACACTGGACGCCAGCAGAACGCATGCACCGATGGCCAGCCGGTTCATAATTTCCCCTGAAGGGCGTCAAGCTCCTGCCGCGAGGCGAGGGTGACGTCGAGATCCTTCAGCAGACCGTCGGCAATATCATAGATCCAGCCGTGCACGGCGATCTTCTGCCCGCGTTCCCAAGCGTCCTGGATGATTGTCGTGTTGCCGACATTGATGACCTGTTCCACCGCATTCAGTTCACACAATCTGCCGATCTGCTCGGCCTCGCTCTTCAGGGAATCCAATTTCTCATGGTGCCGGTGCTGGATGTCGCGGATGTGGCGCAGCCAGTTGTCGACCAACCCATGGGGCTGACTTTCCATGGCAGCCTTGACGCCGCCGCATCCGTAATGCCCGCACACGATCACGTGTTTGATCGAGAGAATGTCCACCGCATACTGGAGAACCGAGAGACAGTTCATGTCGGTGTGAATGACCAGGTTGCCGACATTCCGATGGACGAACAACTCGCCGGGCCGCAGTCCGACGATTTCATTGGCAGGGACGCGGCTATCCGAACACCCGATCCAGAGATACTCCGGCGCGTGTTGTGCCACGAGGCCGGAGAAGAACTCCGGGTCGTGCGCGGTGATCCTTGCCGCCCATCGCCGGTTACTTTCGAAGAGGTTCGCCAGTGCTTTCATTGTTCCTCAGTCCCTCCCGCGCTTCGCTTCACACAGAGTGCCCATCCGCCACGCACGTGTAAACCCAGTAGTGCAGGTATGCCTCAAAGCCCGATGTCGTGAGGCGGGCAACCTTGTTGATTGGGTCCGGGGTCTTTGCCATCCAGTCCCGTATGCCCGCAAGATCACTTGCGTCCAGTGCGTACCGCCGCGCCAGATCTTCCGAGGTAAGTCGCAGCGTTGGCGCAGGGATTGTTGCAGTCACGCGCCAGCCGGCATCTGCCAGGAGTTTCTGCAAGGCGTCGACCGTGGGATACCATTTATCCGTGTGCATGTGCCGGTAGAGATTGTTGATGAAGCCGGCTTCCTTCTCATGGGCGAATGAGGCCGTTTGATGGACAAAGAACTCGCCTTCCTTTGCCTGCGCGCGGAGGTGACGCAGCAGCGGCGACAGACCGTCCTCTCCCGCGTAGTGAAGTACCGACCGCATCATGAAGAAGACCCGGCTCTCCCCGGCCACGAGATCACCGCGCCTGAATCCGTCGATCGAGGCGCAGATGCGTGAGACACTTTCCTTCCCGGACAGGGCGAGCTGGGTTTCCGAGCAGTCCAGATTTACCAGGTCGGCGCCGGTACACGCGCCGGAAGCCGCCAGTTGCGAGAGCAGGAATCCCGTCCCTCCACCCAGGTCCACGATCACATCGGCCGGCGACGCTGCCAGGATCGCGCTTGCTGTTTCGACCAAAGGCCGGGCGACCGCAGGATCGGAGAAATACCCGTCATGCAGCGCACCCCACGGCTGCCCGTGAACGACCTTTTCCGCTCCGAGGTAGTCCTTCATAAACGTGAGCGAATCAACAGCTCTCGATGCTCACTTCCCGTTCCGCAGCACCGCACTCAGGAATTGCACGGCGGGGTAGGGCTTTGATCCGGCTTTGTTGAGGATCTCCGCGGTCTGAGGATTGCCCGGGAATCGCATCGCCGCCATCCGTGCAATGTGGGCGTAGATTTCCGGATTCCGCGATGTCTTGTTCACCATGCCGTAGTCGATCTCCATGGCTGTCCTCAATCCATCCAGCGCATCCGGAGTCGTTACCTCCGTCAAGGCCAGCGCGGCCGATGAACGGACATACGGGTCCTCATCGAGCAGCAACGTCTTCAAGAGCGGCACGCACTCAGGCCGGTTGATTCGGGCAAGCGCGTTGGCAATCTGGATGCGAAGGTTTTCGAGCCGCCGCTTCTCCGCTGCCGTGTTATCTTTCTTTCCGGCAAGCGCGCCAAGTACCGCCATGCCCGTGCTCTTCTGCGGCGGTCGCTTTTCGATCAACTGCCGTAGCGCCGTCAATCCGGAGTAGTCACCATGCTTGGCCAGCGCTTCGGTGATACGCACCGCCGTGTAGTCCCACTCGGGGTTGCTCAAGCTCGCGCGGACAAGATCGATCTTCGACTTGTCGCCCAATTCCAGCATGCCCGTGGCGATCCACGTCTTGAGCCAGTTGCTGTCCTGATATTTGTCCACGTTCTGGGCGAGAATCGCGCGACCCTTCTCGCCGCCATACTTCACGAGAATCCGGACGGTCTCCGGGCGTTGATCCGGTGCGTCCTTGGCATCCATGAATCCCTTCTTCGTCTTCGCGAGGGTCCTGTCTGCCCAGTCGAACCCGTTCTGGTCGCCATACTGAATGAGCGCCGTCGCGGCGTAGAGGTTATCCCATGGATTGTTGAGCGTCATGAGCCCGCCCTTCGTCATACCGCGCAGGATATCCAGGACGCTCGTGTCGCCATAGGTCAGCAGAAGGCTGCGCAGCGCCGGGCGCTTATCCTCCGACGAGATGCCGAGTCCGCCCTTGAACCGGCTGAGGGCGGGTATGGCCCCTTTGTCGTGGGCGACATCCAACCCGTAGATGGCCGCGCCGTAGTTGCTCGCGTGGAGCATGCCCTGCGAGAATTCCGTCAGCTTGTCGATGATCGCCTGCCGCTTGTCGTCCGGCAGATTCGGGTCGGCCGCGAGCCAGCCGAGCAGCCGTAGCGCTACATTCTGCTCCTCGATCCCCGGGGCCGCCGTCTGCGACATCAGGAAGTCGAAGGCCTTCCCGGGTCTCGCCACCGCGAGGCCTTTCACGCACTGCGCCTTGATGCCGGGGTAGGGAATGTACTGGAGCCCGTATTCGAAGAAGTCGGCGGCATCTTCCGGGTAGCCGGCATGCACCAACTTGAATGCGGCGTTGACCCACGATGCGTACTCACTCGCATACGAACTCTCCACATCCGAGCCCGCGTCGGAAATGATGTCGTCGTTCATCGCGCCCATGCCCATGCCGGTCAGCGCGCCCAGCGCCGTGTAGAGTTGATCATCTTTCGAAACCTGCGTCTTCGCCTTCAACGCCGCAACGAGTTGGTCGAGTGCCTCCTTGCGCTGCGCGGGCGCCAGGGAGTTGCGACCTTCACCCACAAGGAAATCGACAACAATGGCGTTGTAGTTGTTCTGCAGGATCTTCTGATCCAGAAGCTTTTGAAGGTCCGCGGAAGCCGCCGGCGGTGCGGCACGGAGCGGCGCGGGCTCGGGTGTTGCCGCGACAACAGGCGCCGGCAGAACGGCAGCGGGCGCGGGTTCGGGCTTCGGCTTGTTCTCGATCACGACGGGGGCCGGTGGCGCCACCTTCTCCTCGATCGCTTCCTTCTGCTTCACTTGAACCGCCGGCACAGGCGGCACCACGGCAGCCGGGGCAGGGGCGGGGGCGGGGGCAGCTACCGGCTTTGCGACAGGTTCGGGTTTCGGCACGGGCGCTGGCGAGGGAACATCCGAGGAGCCGCTTTGTTTAAGGATGGCTACGATGTCCGTAAGGCCCTTCTGCTCGGCAAGTTGAACCGCCGTTTTCCCGCCCATCATCTTCGCGTTGGGATTGGCGCCATATTTCAGGGCGCGCTCGACAGCAGCCTTGTCGCCGCTGGAAATGGCTTGGAACAGGGACCGATCCTCGGTGGCGCCGGCGAACGCGTTGAGAACCGAAGCCGCGATCAGCAGACAGAAAACGAAAGTGCGCCTCATGACAGTCCCTCCGTTGGATGATTACGGACAGGATAGTACCGGTTCTTCCAATGATTGGGAAAGCCCGCTTTGGATTTTCGTTGGGACGCCCGCCATCAGGGCTGACGTACAGCGCGGTAGTAGGCTGACGAGAAGGAGGTGTTGGTGTCCACACCTGAAACCGTGGAAGCCGTTGCGGTGACGATACCGCCGACATTCGTCCACACTCCATCGACCAGGTTCGTGTTGCGTTGAAGGACGTAGGTCGCATTCACTTCGGCTATCCATCGATTGCTGACGGAACCGTCCGCCCGAACCGAAATCGGGAACATGAGACGTGAGGACCGATACGGATTCGCCACGCTGCAATACTGTGCGCCCGGCGCGTAGGACTGTGAAAAATCGAACACCCGCGGCTCTCCCAAATTGCCGTAGAAGCCCGACGGCTGACCCATCGGTCCAAGGGTCTGGTTGGACAGGAATCCGTGGTCGGAACTGGTGACGAAAGCCGTGATGGATATCTCGCTCTTCAAGTCGCCGTTTGTCCCGGCAATCAGCGCGATGGGGATTACAAGCTCGAGGCCTGTCGTGACATTCGGGGCATCGGCCGCGCTGGGCGAGGGGTCATTGGTCGACGTCACACCGCCCTTGTTGCTGTTTCTGAAACCGAGGCGCACGCCCTGCGAAAGCGTGAACTCGTTCGCGTAGGAGCCCGGGAAGGTGTCCGCCGCAGTCCCGAGTACCAAGCCGGTGCCGCTGCCACCCGTGGGAAGAGATGCGTACCACAACTGGCCGCGCCAGATTTCCTTGTAGCCATAGCCAGGCCCAAAGTCCTGGACCACGGTGTAGTTGTTGAACGTCAGGAAGAAGTCGTGGGCAATGCCCGTGTCGAACTTCAGACCGTCGTTGGACGGGTCGAGATGGCCCATCCGGTTCAGGCCGTTGGCGTCCACATCGACGTTATCGCCACGCAGGCTGCTTTGACCACCCTCAATGCTGTCGATGAAGATGTCCAATCGGTTCCGGCTGCCACCGGGGAAATCGACGCCCTGACCGGCCGTCTCCAGGTTCCCGGCGAGGAAAAGGAAGAGCGCGCCGTCGGAAATGCGCGCGTACGCTGCGTCCAGTTCCGATCCCGCAATGGCCACACGCGTGTGCCCGTTGGTGGCATCACCGAACGCCGTGGGCGTATCCTGAACGGAAATGGGCGGGCCGTAGAAACTGGCGTCCAACACGCCGTCAATGACCGGCGATTGAGCACAGACATGGGAAGCCCATGCCAGCAACAGAAACGAGGAAATCATCATGCGATATGGCAGGGGGCGCATACGTAATCCATTCATCATCGGCCGTTGAAACACAAGGGAAGGATACAACCGCGACTGCTTTCCGTGTAGAAGGGAGCCAAAGCAAACGAATGCCGATGAGAAGAAGTGCTTTCCTGTGCCCGTGTCTGCTATGACTAAGCGCGAGCGTAGCGGTCGGAGTGATCGAGGAGATTCGGGAATGAAGCATCTGCGGAACATCGCGTCTGTTGTGGGCCTTGTCTGGCTTGGCCTGATGTGCGGCTGCGCCGTAAGGCAACCCGCGGTGCCCTCTATCCCGGTGAATGCAGTTTCCGCCGACTGGGATAATCCCGCTGCGTGGAGCGTGACCGCTGATGGCCAGAGCCGCGGGCAGCTCGATGCCGTGGAGGATTCGATGGGGCCCTGCCTCAAGGCCGACTACACACTCAAGGCGGACGGGGGCTGGATTCAGATGGCGTACCGCCTCACCGAGCCGGTCACGAACGACCTTCCGATAACCTTCCTGATCAAGGCTCCCGATGCCACGGGCGCGCTGGAGATCAAGTTTGTCGATAACCAGGGAACCACCTATGGCGCGAAGCTTGCGCTCAAAGGACAGTTCAAGGATTGGACTCGCATCACAACCTATCTCAAGGACCTGTCGCATTGGTGGGGCGGGAGCGGCACGTTCGACAAGCTCGCCGAATTCCACTTCGCATTCTCCGGCACGGGGCAGGGCGTGGTGCTCCTTGACGACGTCGGCTTCCCCGGCGAGGCGATTCCGTCCTCGTATGCTGCGGAACCCGTTGGACATAACTCAGAGTGGTGGGAAGACGGGCGCTATCGAATCCTGCGCTCCGGGCCCGTACTGGACCCCGACCGCGAGCTGCCCGGCATCGGTTTCAAGCAACGGAGGGCTGACGTCATGATTCCCGAAGATCCGCGCGTGCTCGAATGGCTGAAGACGCTTCAGGACGAGTCTTCACCCGGCCGGCAGGTTCTGCCCACGACGGAGAACAATCAGCTCCAGACTTTCAACAACTCGCTGGTCGCGATCGCCTTCATCCTCAAGGGCGAAAAGGAGCGGGCCGAGCGCATCCTCGACTTCTATGCTGCAAGGACCGTCCGCGACAACCAGGACCCGACCCTTCAGAACTTCTTCTACAAGGGCGAGGCGCGCGGTTTCTTCCAGCAAGTCGAGTTGAACGACAAGGACGGCATCAAAGCCTTTCATCACACCGGCGACTCGGATCGCTGGACCGGCGACATGGCGTGGATGTTGATGGCCTATAAGTACTACGAATTGGAGTATGGCGCGGAACGATACCGCGAAATCACCGGTCTCATCCTCGACCTGCTGATCTCGTGGTACAGCGATGACCCGAAAGTGCCGGGCGGCGGTTATGTCGATCACGGGTGGCGCAAGGGCGACAAGTATCTGCATGAAGGATTCGGCCACGCGGAAGGCAACATCGATTGCTACGCCGTCTTCAAGCTGTACGGAAAGGATGAACTGGCCGCCAGGATCCGCACGTGGCTGGAGAGCGTGGCCACGGGGACCGGCATGCCGCTCGATCTGTACACATGGCGCGTGCTGGCCTATGACGGTGAGCGCTGCGATCTGCTCGACATCCCCGATTTTGATCTGCGCTATCGCAAGACGCTTATGGTCAACGGCCGGCAGGTCACGGGCCCGTATCACAGCGCCGATATGACCGTCGACAACATCTGGCTCGACGGGCTGGGCCACATCGCCTGCGCCTACGCCGCGTGTGGCAACGTGGAGCGCGCCCGTTTCTATGCCAACCAGTTTGATCCGATCCTGATGGAGAGCACGCTCGGCGGGAAGAGTACGCTCACATTGCCTTACACGTTGAACGAACAGGGCGGGTTCAACTTCGACCAGAGCAAAGGGATCATCTCCGTGGCCGCGTGGTACATCTTCGCGAAGAACGAATTCAACCCCATGCGGCTGCGCCGATGCGGGAACCCCGGACGCGATTAGCGGTCAGCCAGCCACGTGCTCAAGTCTCTGCCGATCAGCTTCTGAAGCGCAGCGATATCGTCGCGGTAGACGTCTTGAAGATGGCGACGCGTTTCGGGCTTCATCGTAGACTTGACCAACAACTTGGCCTTCAGCCGCTCGCGCACACTGGCCCAGCCATCCTCGGTAAAAATCGCCCTCCCAACGTGTCTCGCGACCCGCTGCAACGGCGTGGGCTGTCTCCGGAAGAGACTCTTGAAGATTCGGTGCCTCGGAACGCCGGAAAGGTTGAAGTTGGCAGTGGTGTCCGGTGTGAAAGAGGGATCCACACCCAGGAAGCGGTAGATATCCTGAATCAGCGAGACAGGCTCCCGCTTCAGGTCGTCGAACAGGCAGACTTTCACCGCGCTGAAATGATCGAGGAAGGCCTTCACCTGATGCGTATAGAACCCCAGGGTCTGATACGCCCAGGTGGATCGCCAACCTTCCTTTATCCTCTTGGGTTCTTCGCGTAGGGCTTCCTCAAACGGCAGGAATTCCCGGCCTTGCAGGGTCAGCGCCGTGTGCGTTGAAAAGGCCCGCTCCACGGGATTTCTGAGGATGATCACAATCTTGGGATCGCCCAAGTACTGTTTGATCAAGGGAATGGTCTTCTGGTGATAATAGAGATTGGTGTGACTCGCATCGCCAATGGCTGCCTTGCCGGCCGCGTCTTCAAAGAGCCGGCAATACTCATCGTAATCCCGCACAACACTCTGGCAGTCATCACCGATGCCGTTTGTCGGAATCTTCGAGAACTGGGCAAAGAAGAAGTCGGGCTCCTTCGGACTGCACATGAAGACATCCGGATGTTGCTTTGCGTGATAGTAGAGCGACGTCGTACCACACTTGGCGGCACCCGCAATCAGGAAGTTGGGCAGTACCCGCCGTGGCATACCAGCTTGGTGGTCCTCAGCAGTTTCAAGGTCCATGGGAGATGCTCAGATCGGTGGCGTGTTCTGTCAGTCGGTCTCAACAGCAATCGTGTTGTTGATCACGTGCTTGATGGCCCACGGAATGCCGAAGCCAATCGCAATGAGAATCAAAACCAACAGACAACTGCCCGTGAATTCATACCGTATCGTTCTACGCATGGATTCGTCCTTTCCCCTTGGCCTGCGCAGCCGAAATGTCGCACTTAATCGTCGAATATTCCAACGAAAACAAGCGGTCTGTTGCCGCGTCAGCGCGGGGGAATGACGTCACGGTTGAGGGCGAGGAACGTGCGCGCCAAGGGTAACACCGCAGGAGGGAATCGTCGCGACAGCCCAGAATGCAGGTGGCGGCAAACAGCGCCTCCACCGTGGCAAGGCCGGTCTCCGGATCGGCGTGGATCTTGGAGCTGCGCGGGTAGGCGGTCCTCCAGCCGGGAGGGATGGAGCGAGCTTCGACGGGTTCAATGGCCTTGCGCATCCTCGCGGCATGGCGCCAGTTGGCGTCAATCAGAACGAGAGGCCGGCCGGCGTCGTCTGGCGTCAGGGGTGGGGCATCGGGAGCGAGCAGGAGATGGCGCGACAGGTCGGGCTTCCGGCGCAGGGGATAGCGGAGGAACTCCAGACCGCGGGTTCCGCGAAGCGGTTGAATCGTGCACTGGGTACGGTCTTCGCCGTGCCGAAGAATGATAACGACAGAAATGGTCACGCGGGGAAGGGTAGGCGATAAACTTCCCGATTCAAGGGGTTTCTATTTCGTGACCGGTGCAGCCGGTGGTTGGGAACTTCTTATCTTCTCAAGGTATCTTCTCTCCAACACCAAGGTTTGCACAATCAAGTCGTGCAAAGCCTGCCCCTTTTCCGTCCAGGCTGCCATCAAATAGCCCGCGCCCAGCAGCAGGATAGGGAGGCCCGAGATGATCTTGGCAATGGATCGCAGCAGGGCCCGCCAGACCGGGATACTCTTGCCCGTCATATCGGTGACCCTGAGTTTCAGAATCAGTTTCCCAGGCGTCGCCTGAAGGCGACTCGATTCAAACGCTGTGAAATAGAGGACGAAGAAGATGAATCCGATTAGCTGAACGGTGGGCATGGCCTGCTTTCGAGGAATGGAAAACGTGTCGGCAACGACGAGTGGAAGAGCTTGGAACGGAAGAAGAATGAGCAGATCGATGATGAAGGCGCTTGCCCGCTTCCAGAACGGGCAGGGGACTACAAGCCTCAGTTCTCTACTCTTCATTGTGTATGCAGTTCCCGATGTCACGCGTGCATGCGGTGGTTGTGCCGTCTGTTGTCACCACCGTATGCCTTGCGTCAGGTTCGTGTGAAGAGGAATGTATATCGCTCCCCACAAATCCATCGGACCGTCATGGGGGTTCATGTCCCTCAAGGGGCCCTTCAGGGACTGCCAGAATGCCTGCATGTAGCCCGTGAAGTTGAAGGGCAGGAACCGCTCGTCCCGTTTCATCCGCAGGGGTTGCGGAGGGATCAGTCCTGATTCGTTCACCATGACACCGAAGGCATCCATGATGTCCAATAAAGCGGCTTCTACTTGCGCAAGATCCGAGAGGGACACCACATGTTCCATCTTCTCGCAAATGCCGGCCGGCAGACTCGGAAGACCCTGGAAGGCGTGATAGAGCCATTTACGAAATGGAGCATACCGCCGGTTGAGCATGAAGGCCAATCGCATGCAGCATTCCAGGCCCCAATCCAGAAACGCATGACTGGTGACCCGGTTCCCCCGGGCGATGGTTCTGGAAATGTTCGCGCAGTGAGACATCTGCAGCCAGACAAAGGAGAGTCTTTTCAGCCAGACCATCTCCGGGAAATAGGCGAACGTCTCGCGGAGAGGGGAGATGAGTGGAATTGGCTCGTAGAATATCTTGCCTGCGGTGAACTCGAACAGGCGGTGTTCGGGGATCGCGAGCCAGGCAAGATCGTCGACAGGTGCCGACGTGAATCCCGTATTGAACCAACAGGATTTCCCGGGGGTGGCTACGGCGCCCGGCGACGACTGGAAGGCGGTGCCCGTGCGATGGATAGATGCGCCCAGGTACTCGCGGGGGAGATGGCGGTCGAGAATCTCTTGCACGCGTTTGCCGTGTCGGGCCTCATCATCCTCGCCCAGGAACAGGATGAAACGCGGACCCCAGTTGTGGTCACGGGATACCTCGTCATCGAAACCGGCGACCTCGCTTCCTGAGCCCACGAGGCCCGCCGCAACTCGGCCGACCAGATCAGGACAATGTTCCTTGAGCAGCGGCAAGCCGCAGTCGAAGAAGTATCGCTCTGACAGTTCAAGTCCCTTCATCTTGTCCCTCGCGCAACGTCAGCCCTCAGATGCGACGGTGAAGCCGGCGTGCCCTGCCGGGCCTGAGCCTATTTTTGCCTGACTATGTCGACCGAGATCTCCACCGCCGGAATCGATCCTCTGTTCTCAAGCCAGTGTGTGGTGTTCCTATCCTCCGGCCAGCCCAGTCCCGGCCCATAGTCCGTAGCGACTCCATTTCGATGATCAGTGATCGCTCCCTGCAGTATGTAGACCATACCCGGCCTGTCTTTATGGTCGTGGATCGGACCGAAGACGCCTCCGGGTTCGATGGTCACCATACGCATGCGAAGCTGGCGCCCCGCCATGCCCTCGATTTCAAGACCAAGGTCAAGCGCTGCCAGCAACTTCACGGTGACCCCTTTCGTCTCGGGTGCCAACTGTTCCTTGCTCATCGTGCGCTCCTCTCCGTTCTTCGATGGCCAACGTCAGCCCGCAGCGGACCCGTGAAGCGGGGTACGCTGGAGGGCCTTGTTGGGTCCTTCGTTTCTCCTGCTTGTCCCCTCAGACCAACATGGCAACGCCACCCATCACCAGCAGAAATATCCCGCCGAATACCGCAGCAGCCGCTGCTCTGTTCGCCCCTCGATGTTCAATGATGTAACTACCCAGCGACAAAATCATAAAGATGTCATTTAGGAAGAGCTGGATCTTGTCCGGTTCGTTTCGATCGCGCAGCATCATGAGAAGAAACGGGATGCTGCCCACAATCGTCATGGTCAAGCCCAGAACGACGAGGACCATCCCAAACGCTGTGTTTGCGTTATTCATTTCCTTCAGCGAACGCCGGTGGTGAGGGGCGACGCCGCTAGCGCCGCACCTCTCCACCACCTTGTTGGCCAATCCGGTTCTGATTCACGGGCGTTAGCCCCACCGCTGATGCCGGTTGGCTAGAATGCTCTATGATACCCCAGTCTGCCTAGGATCACCGAAAACAGTACGAAACCGGCAAGCGCAATGAGCGCCAGAACTGCCAACGCCAGCGCCTGTTGCCACGATATGTTATTGGTGTCTTGGACAGCCAGCAGGCCCAACATGCGTCGTCCGAAAAGGAGCAGCCCAATGCCCATGACTACCATCTCGCACGAGATCACAAAAAGGCCTCCCCAGACAAATATACGCGGTGCAGCAGACTGCGCACGATAGGCGGGCCAGACAACAAAGGCCAGTGACAGTAGTAAGCCCATCACTAGAACGACCAGTCCCGCTCTTCTGCTACCGTCTTTCATGATTCTCCTCGGCCAACGTCAGCCGTGAGGCTGAGAGAGCCCGGCCGCGGGCTCTCGATAGCCTCGACGGCCTTGTTGGCGTGCTTCATTTCTTTTGTCCATGTTCATCGCGCTCGAAGCCGACGAGCGAGGTCTGTTCCGGACGCGAGAGGTGTAGAGTCTTGGACTTGTACCCGGAACTCGTTAGCGTGACATCAAGAGAATTGTTTGTGTATTGGATACGAATTGAGCCGCCGTCATTGGCCCACGTTGCGGAGGGGTCGGAGAGGGTCACCTGCACGTCCGGTCGATTTGTACTGGGGACTGATCCGCTTGCCGCGAACACGATAAGCGTTGCTTGCTTCGTTGTTATGTGGTTGGTGGCCCCGTTCTTGACTGCCTTGCTAACACGGTCCTCAATCAATGCAAAGACGTCAGTCAACTCCTTTCCCGGCTTTGCCGGGTCTTTCAACCTCTGTTCCTGCGGCATATCGTCTTCGAAATCGACCGTGTGCGTGACGAGCAAATCGTACGCCCCGCCTTCCAGCGTGCAAAACGCACCGTATCCTGCACCACCTGGGCCGAACCCCATGACCGTGAAGAAGACCTTGCGGCCGTCAGGCCGCTCTTGGATGGCAATGCCCATCTCCTGCCGTGATTCCGTTGACACGGTTTTCAGTTTCTCGATCTGTTGCGAGATTGTCTCCTCCATCTGTCTCCGCTTGTCCCGGAACAGCGTGCCACCGGGAAAGAGTGCGATGCTGTAAGAGTGGAGCGTCTGAGTCTTGCTGGAATAGCCGTAGCCCCAGAGAGGATCGCCGAACGGATTAGGTCTCCGTTCGTTTGTTGTCGGATTGGGTTGAAGGCGACAATCGAACGTGACTGGTTTGTCGAAGGCGAGCCAGCTCGCAAATGTGGCCGGTGAGACGGGCGGTTCGGCACCGCTGGAGAGCGATGCGGTCAAGAGCACCATGCCCAAGATTGTAAGTCTGCTCATATTCCTGTTACGCCAACGTCAGAGGTCACCGGATTGCGAACCCGTAGCGGGTGAGCAATACGGTGCACCTCATGGTTGGATGCTTTCCTCTTTGTAGAACTTTGAACCGGGACAACGAACATAGGTCGTGAATCCGCCGGCCCCTTGGACTTCAATCGTGTTTGCGTCAACGATTCTGTAATTCGGGTCATTTGTGAGTAGTGTGTGTGGTCGATACTTTCCTGGCATAAATCCGCCGCCGGGCCCCGAGAAGGACACTGAGTAGAGGCCATCTTCGGCCTTTTCGATCGCGAGTCCGAAATTGTTTCCACAGTCGCCCTTCCAGAAGCCGATATACGGATAGGCGTCATCCGCTTGGATGATACTCTCGATGTTGTAGCTATTTCTTTCGCGGTCGTTGCGATCTTCCGAGAAGGCGCTGTATGTCACATATGCTGTTACAGAGATGCACGCAATCACGTAGACCCTGGCGCACCATGCCCATACTTTGATGCCTGCATGCTTTCCCGCGCTTCGCCAAATCGCCACAAGAATGTAAACCGTGTAGACAACCGATATCGCGATTCCACCAAGCGCGAATACTACGATGCTGGGCTTCCACAGTCGGACAAAGAAGACTTGCATCAGTGCAGATGCGATGCTGAACAGAACCGGGACAACAATTCCAAAGATCCAGAAGGTCTTCCACAGTTTGACTTCGCCACGCCAGAGTTGCGCAATTCTCTTCATTGATTCTGCATCCAACGTTACGGTTGAGCGGACGGCTGGACCGTCCGCGGGACAGCCGTACGCTCCAACCGCTGGTTGGGGCTCCTATTCCGTTGCTGATTCATAAATCGAATGAAGGTAGCCATTCTTGAAGTCGAACAGAAGGGCATGTGACTTGCCATCGCGCTTGCCTATGTTGTAGCGAAGCCACTGGCCGTGTTTCCGGCCGTCAGGCCTCCCGAGAAGATTCTCGACATCGTCTTCCGTCATCAGCCATTTGGGATCGAGTTCCTTTGTCAGGGATATGCCTGGGGCGAGATCTCTGTCGAGTATTTCGGCTTCTTCAAATCTGTTCGTCCCCGATCTGCTGGAGAATTCGCGAGCAGCCTCGAGGGTGTTGGACGCGAGTAGGTCGGGTGTAAATCGTGGTATATCGGATTTCTTTGGCCAATTGGTTGAGTTCGTGGCGGCGCTCGCGGTAAGAGCGAGCGCCAGCACTGTGATCAGCGTTGTACGTGCCCATATCATTCTGCTGCCCCAACGTCAGCCGTGAGGCTGAGAGAACCCGGCCGCGGGTTCTCGATAGCCTCAACGGCCTTGTTGGATGCCTTCTTTCTTGAGTTCCACAAAGCCATTCTCGTCAAATGTGAGACAGAATTT
>Ga0116158_10001222_pt1 | contig 23647 bp, 9 predicted proteins | sample AD_UKC052_MetaG_FD_89883 | JGI IMG/M metagenome (GOLD analysis project Ga0116158, IMG submission 89883) | Active sludge microbial communities of municipal wastewater-treating anaerobic digesters from USA - AD_UKC052_MetaG | ecosystem: Engineered > Bioreactor > Anaerobic > Digestate | place: USA... | reverse complement strand
GTCGCGGATAGCACAGGCAATGTCGCCGCTACGGCGCAGATTGGCGGCCGCCTGATGGTGCTGAGTAAGCAGGACAACCTGCCTGCCGGCGATTCTCTCGATCTCTCGGTGAATTCCGAATTGGACGGCTCCGGCACATGGACCTCGCGGCTCGTCCGTTTCGAGAACAACATTTCGGCCATCTCGCTGGCTGAAATTGCCGGGCGCCCGGCATTGGCCTACGACAACGACTTCGGCGCGGGCGGCTACGGGGAACTCCGCTACGGCATCTGCTCGGCCACGAATGGGCAGGGCACATGGTCGTATAGGATCGTCTCCACGCAACGCATGTCGTACTACCCCGGTCTGTACGCCACGCTCTCCCAACTCATGGGCAAGCCCGTCATCGTCGCCGTGGACAAGTACTCATCGGGCCCCATTACCACGTATCGCCTCTGCACCTACTTCGCCGATGCCACGGATGGCCTCGGCGGTTGGACCACAAATGTGATCGACGCCGGATCATCCAGTTGGATCTGCAACGGCAATATGGTTCTGCTGAACGGCCACCCCGCTGTGGCATACCTGAACGGGACCAACCTCTACTTGGCCGTGAACGATTCCACTAACGGCACGGGCGCATGGGTCCGCTCTTCGATTCCCGCCGCGGCGCCCTGCGGCAAGCCATCACTTTCCATCGTGAACGGCAAACTCTCCGTGGCCTATCCGTCCGGCACGGCGATCGACGCCGATCTCGTGGTCGCAGCGAACAGCGCAGCAGACGGCTCCGGCACATGGACCTCCAGCACGGTGGATACCGGCCGTACCTATGGGGCGTCGCTCCGCGACATCGGCGGCAAACCGGCGGTGTTGTACCAGGAATTCGATTCCTCCCAGATCCGCTACGCCGTGCAGACGGCTTCCAATGGTTGGAAGAAGCACGCGCTGGCGACGGGCGGCACCATGGAAACAAGCCTGCAACCGCTGTCCGAGGCTGCCGCCGCCATCTACATTCGCAGCAACGCGGTCTGGTCCGTCTCGCTGCCCGCCGCGGCGAAAATCATCAACAATTTCAGTGATATCTCCTTCGTCGAGCAGTATCGCGCCTATGGTCCCGACGGTGCCGAATGGGCGGACATGACACAGTTTCGCGAGGACTCGATCGCCGACTTCACTGCGCTCAGCGCGCAGGCCGCAAAGTCAGCCGACACCAATCACCTGATTTCCTATTCAACCGTCGGCATGCAGTGGGGCGAGGAAGACTGGCGCTATCACGCGGAAGATCGCGGCAAGATCACCGCCTTCGCAGCCGCCCGGGGCGCGCCGATCGACTTCTTCTCGGTGAACAATTATCCGTGGTCGGTGCTCGGCCACGAGGCGCAGAACGGCCAGTGGGGCATCTCGTATACAAAGAAGGTGGCGGGCATTCCGGTGCTGTACAGCGAAACCGGCTTCACCAGTTCCGAGACCATGTGGCCCGGGATGACCGAAGCACGGCAGGGGCCGCTCGTGCGAAACGCGCTGTGGGAATCGCTCGAGGCCGGCGCGATCGGCACGCACATCTTCGCGTGGCATGACCGCCCGTATATCACCGACCGCGAGAAGGGCTTCGGCATTCTCTACGCCAACCGCGCGATCAAGCCTGCGTTCTGGGTGTCGCGAAATACTTTCCTCCTGATGGACCAGGCGAAGATGCAATCGTTGCTGGCCGGGTCAAAGGACCCGAAGCCGGATGTGGCGTTCCTGTGGACCGCGGCAGCCGACTCACAATACAACCGCTACGAATGCGAGATGCAGCAGGTGGCCGGCGCGCTTGAGCGCCTCGGCTATGAGCCCAACTTCATGAATCTGCAGGATCTGGCCTCCGGCGCCTACACGAACTTCCGCGCGATCATTCTACCCCGCAACATGCGCGTGGACGCGGTGGTCCCCGGCTACACAAACAGCGTGCTCAACTTCCTGCTTACGCGCGTTCTCCCGGCCGGCGTCCACGTGATGGCCACGGCGGATCTGCCTGGCATGCAGGACTTTAACGGTAAGCCTCGCGCAGACTTTGAGAAGGAAGTAGCGCAGCTCTTCGGCATCGATGCCTCCGATGCCGGTGGCTATGAGATGCCACAACGGCGGCGCAATTACGTCTCATGGTACTGGAACCTGATTGAGGTGGATTTCAACAGCAACGCGGTCGGCGCCGTCGCGGGCAACTATCACTACTGGCCCTTTGTCTGGAAATACAGCGACGAGATCAAGGTCACCGACGGCACCGTTTGGGCAACGATGAACACCTTGCGCAACAAGGGCTTCGAGGACAGCAACACGTCCGCGTCGCGCTGGGATGGCACGTGGGGCAACGTCTTTGTCCGCAGCGGTTGGGGCTGGGCCTATGAAGGCAACAACATGGTGCAGATGTGGGGCGACTCGGGAATGTACAAGGACTTCCCCGTCGTGCCGCACGGACGCTACACGCACAGCGCCTACTTGCGTAGCAATAGCGACGATCCGCTGCGCGGCGGCAAGGAAGCCTGGGTCGCCATAGAATGGATGGACGAACAGAACAATCTTATCGGCGTCTCCGAGAGCACGCATCTGACGACCAACACACCGGGCAATTCGTGGCTCCTCTACAAAGTCGATGCGCACGCCCCGGCCAATGCGTGGACCGGCCGTCGCGTGACACGCATGCGCGGTCCGGGCGACGGGGCGGTCTTTGTGGATGATGACAGCCGCTCCCCGGCGGTGGTGGTGAAGAACCACGGCGCGGCGAAGGCCGCGATCTTCCTCTACTCCGCGGGCGACATGCGACCCGACGGAAACCTTGACGGCGACCCCGACATTTATGACTGGCGGTGGCGCTACGACGTGTTCGGCGCCACGGTGCGCGACTACTTCGGCGTGAAACCCGCCCTCCAGGCGCTCGGCACCAATGCCTACCTCTGCCTGGCCGATTACCGCACATGCTCAAACGGCGCAACCCTTTGGCAGGTAAAGAATTACCTCTACGACACGAATCAGCCCAACGGCGGGCCGCCGATGACCTTCACCCTGTCGAGCAGCCTCTTCACCGGCAAAACGGTCCGGGCAATCGATCAGGGCCTGATCCTCGCCGAGCGCGCGGCCACCAACATCACGCTGTCGCTCGCGCCCGATGGAATGGAGATGCTCTACGTTTATCCGCCAAAGACCAATGACATCGTCGTCCAACTCGCCGACGCACCCGCCGTGGTGCATCCGTTCGGCGACAAGAATTACATCGTCACGCTCAAGTACGACACCAAGGGCTTGTCGAATGTCGTGCTCAAGGTTGCGCTGATGGAAGACGGCGACAATGGCGACGGCGTGCCGAATGAAATCATACAGCAGCTCACCATCACGGTCACCGGCTCCGGCACAACCAACCTCTACATCTACATTCCCGATCCCGACCTGACGGATACGGATCTGATCTCCACGGCCGATGGCGGCAAGTGGAAGTTCCAGGTGTGGGCGGAAACCTCGGGTGGACAAATCATCGGCGACACCGTTTCGCAGACTACGCAGCTCAAGTGGGGCGTGAAGCCAACGGGCACCATTCCGTCCGTCGTCACCAAGGGCAGCACGGTGCAAATGCCCGTCGAATGGCAGGAACTCTACGAGTACTTGTCGTGGCAGAACACGCCGATGACGCGGAACGACGCATTCCCGGGTCGCGTCGCCCTGTTCCGGTCCACCAAGACCGAGAAGCGGTATCCCGGACACCTCGCCACGGCGAATCGCGTCGCCGATTGGCTCGAGAGCCTCGGCTACTCGGCCGGCAATCCGCTGGATATTTCCTTCGACAACGTGACCGTCTCCCTCAACACGGATAGCAGCGCCGGACCTACGGTGGCGTTTACGGATTCGGCCGAGGGTGGAACCAACGGCTGGACGGCAACCGGCCTTTGGCATCAGGACACCGCGCAGGCCGCAAGTCCAACGCGTTCATGGACTTACAATAACGGTGTCAACTACAACACCGGCGCGAGAAACACCGGCACACTGACCACTCCGTGGATATCGCTCAGCAACGCGGCCGCAGCAACGCTCACGTTCAAGAGCTGGTATGAGACCGAGGATACCGGGACGAGTTGGGATAAGAAGCTCGTGCAAGTCTCGACCGATGGGACCAACTGGACGCAGGTTCTCCAGATCTCCGGTCCAAACAAGCAGTGGACCTCGCAGACCGCGGATCTGAGTCCGTACGCGGGCAAGCGCGTCCAAGTTCGTTTTGTATTCGACTCGATCGACGGCGTCTATAACACCTTCGCCGGCTGGGCAGTGGATGACGTAACCGTACTCGCCGTGCAGGGCGCGCCGCGCGATCTCTTCTTCGACAGCATGGAATCAACCACGAACTGGACCGGCAGCGGCCTGTGGCGGCTCGCGACAAACCGGGCCAGCGGCGGCATTCGAAGCTGGGTTTATAACAACGGCACGAACTACAACAACGGCGCGCGCAACAGCGGTTCGATTATTTCACGCTGGATCGACCTCGCCGATGCCGAGAGCGCGGCGCTCACGTTCAAGAGCTGGTACCGCACCGAGGACACCGGCACGTCGTGGGATCGCAAGACGGTGCTGGTTTCGACGGATGGAACAAACTGGACCCAGCTCCTCCAGATCTCCGGCGTCGCTTCCGACTGGACCACGCAGACGGCAGATTTGACGCCGTATGCAGGCCGGCGCATTCAACTTCGTTTCTTCTTCGATACAATCGATGCGCTCAACAACCAGTATGAAGGGTGGTACGTCGATGAAGTCCGCGTGTCCTGTGTTTCCGGCATCGGCGCTTCGATCCTGAACGATCACGTTGAGACAGGCACCAACGGCTGGTCCGCAGCCGGGCTGTGGCACGTGGCGGACGACATGTCCGCAACCCCTTCGCACAGTTGGGCTTACAACAACGGCTCCAACTACAACACGGGGGCTCGCAACAACGGTGCGCTGCTCTCGCCCTGGATTGACCTGATCGGCGCGGAAAGCGCCAAACTGACCTTCCAGAGCTGGTACGAGACGGAAGACACGAGTACGGCGTGGGATCGGAAAACCGTCTCCATCTCCACGGACGGAACGAACTGGACGCAGATTCTGCAGGTCTCCGGCGCCAACAAGGTCTGGGTGGGACAGGCGGCTGATCTGTCCGCCTATGCCGGTCAGCGTATCCGGCTGCGCTTCTTCTTCGACACGATCGATGGCGTGTACAACCAGTTCCGCGGCTGGTATGTCGACGACATCCGCGTCAGCGTCGTCGGGAGCGGATTGCTGATGGTGGATGGATTCAGCCAACCCGCGTTGAGCACAAACTGGACACGCGCAGCGGGTGCTGCGAACTGGGCTGTTTCGAATGGAGCCCTCCGCGTGTGGCGCATCGGCAACAGTGACAACATCCTGACGGCAGGGCAGGTCGCGTGGAGCAACTACACGTTGAGCGCGGACATCCGATACAACACACAGGACGAGTACTTCAACGACGCGGAACTGTACCTGCGCTACATCGATCGCGACAACTTCGTCAAGGTCGGCATCCGCAACTACTACGGATTCTGGCGCTTGAAGTACACGGTGCGCGATCACACCAACATCGTTGCGCAGGGATGGCTGCACGAGTTCAGCAAGACAAACCGGCCGGTCGAGAACACGTGGTACAGCCTGAAGGTGACGGCAGCAAGCAACGCATACACGGTGTATTTCAACGGCGAGGATGCCGGCTCGTTTACTGCCACGAACTTCGCGGCGGGTCGTGTCGGCATGGGCACCATGGCGGCACAGCTCGGCATCTGGGAACCGCAGAACGGGTACTTCTTTGTCGACGACGACGAGTACAGTTTCTGGGCTCCGGAAGGCCAGCCTACGGGTGGCGGAAAGCCACTCAACCTCGACTGGGGCTATCTCAACAACTTCTATACAACCCTCATATTGCCAGGCGCTTACGTCATGAGCGATGTGGAAGTGTCGAACATTGTCACTTGGTTGGACAAGGGGATGTACAGCCTGATTTCTACGGATGGCGGCGCGGCCATGGAGAAGGAAAATGGTGTGTCTGCGATGGGCCGTATCGAGCCGTTGTTTGGCGCAGCCCCGTCCCTCACGACGCTGTCCGGTCTCACGCGTTTGACCGTCGGAACAAACGATCACTATGTCACGCTCGACCACACAGCCGGCGCACAGATTCCTGCGACGGGGAGCGCAAGGGCGTGGAGCGGACTGACCAAGGGTACGGCGCTCGGCCGGGTCGACAACGGTGTGTCCTCCGCACCGGCGCTCATCGTCAACACCTTGACGAACGATCCTTACGCGCCGCGCAAAACGCTCTGCTTCAACTTCGGCATCGACGCGGCATCACAGATGACCGGCTCGTTCAGCAATATCGCGCGGCGTGCATTCGAGTGGTCGCGCGGGCAGGCACACAAGGTCCGCGTGCTGTTGAAGTACCCGGTCCATGCCGACCAGCCCGAGTACGACATCACGCTCGCGCAGTGGGACGCCTGGGTGCTGAGCTGCAACGGCAGCAACACGCTTGCCCTCAACATTCCTACTGAAGGCATCATGACCGGCAGCAACCTGTACTGGGTGATCTACACGTACGCGTGGGATGCGGAGGAAGCGTGGGCCGGACACGACGGCTTCTACACGTCGCAGAATGACGGCGGCGGGCTCTTCACGAGCATCCCGGGCATCGGCCTGCAGGTGCTTGGCGCATCGGACAAGGTCTATGGCGGCCGCACGTGGGATCTCTGGCTGGGCTATAACACGACCGGTCAGTCCCTGATGCTGACGTATGGCATCAAGGACAAGGGCGGGCTCCGCAATGAGGACAACTTCGACGACGGCAACTATGCCGGCTGGACGATTCAGCCCTCGCCCAACTACCGCTGGACCGTAACCAACGGAGCGGTCCGCTACACTTCGCCGACCAACGGTGGACTGTCGTGGCTGATGCGTGACGGGCTCAACGTGGCCGATCGCAACATCACGATCGAGTACGACGTGAAGTATTCCGGCGGGGCCGAGGGGGGCGGATTGATCTACCGCGGCCAGATTCTGCAACTGCACCCGTGGGGCGTGTACTGGACGACCAACAACCCGCTGGATATGTCCTCCGGAACAGCGTCGAACTTCAGCGGCCTCGTCACCAATGCCGACGGCAGCGTGTCGTACGTCATCACCGGCTCGGTCTCGGTACACATTGGCGCGCCTTACTTCACCACCGGCTCGTGGCATCACGTCATGGTCAGCATCCGTGATGGCGACCCCTGCCCGGTGAGTGACGTCTCGATCGACGGCAAGGCCATCCTCTTCATGGAGCCCTTGAAACACACGAACTGGTCCGGTACGAGCGTCGGCTTCCTGAGCCCGGAGAAATCCGGCCAAGTCGAATGGGATAATTTCCGCGTGGTGGACGAGCAGTATTCCGCAGTGACGCAGATGGTCACGGGCGTGTATGTGCCGACCAACGCCGTTACGCCGTTCTGGCCCTACGTGCCGGACTACGATCCCGACATGTGGGAGTACGAAGGCACCCAGCTCGGCGGGCAGTACGAGTGGTACGCCTACTTCCGCGGCAAGAACGAGCAGAGCACGCTGACTGCTGCGCTCTATTTCGCCCCGCGGCTCATGGTCGAGGATACGAACTTCCCGACGGTCATCACGGCCGGCCAAACCGTGCAACTCCCCGTGGAATGGGAAAGTCTGCCGCAGGCTCCGATGAAACTGCGCGTGCAATTGGTGGACCCGTACTCCGGCTCCACCCCGGTGACACAGGACTTCACCGTGAACACGCTGAGCGGCTCGGCATATTTCCCGATCACCGTTCCGTCCAACGCGCCGTCTTCGGGCAACTTCCTGTGGTCCGCGTTCATCTATCCGGATGGCTCAGCCAGCCCGTTCGATGACCGCATCGGCCTCGACGATACGTACCGCTTCAATACGTTGGGACAACCCATCGGACCGGAGACGCAAATCACGGTGATCGGCACACCCCTGAGCGACAACGATGAGGTCGTGCTGTACAGCGACAGCGGATTGCTCGGCGGCTGCTCCGTCTACACGTGGCAAGGCGGGACGGCAACGTTCGACGGCGACTACACGGGAATCGCCGCGCCGGAGGGCGTGAAATCGTTCCGTACCTACGGCAACTATTGGCAGGGCTGGGGTCTGTTCAGCGCGGAAGGCGGAGTACCCGATGGGCGCGATATGCGCGCGTTCACCAACGGATTCGTCAAGTTCTGGGCCAACAGCACGGTCACCCTCAAGGTTCAACTCGAAGACACCGGCTACGTCAAACGCACCAAGTATGTCCCGTCCACCGGCGGCGTGTGGAAGGAAATCGTCATCCCGATCAGCGATTTCAGCGGCGTGAATCTCTCGAGCATCTACGGCTTGATCGAGATCAGTTCCGAAACCGCGTCGACCTTCTACATCGACAACGTGCGCTGGGTGAAGGGCATCTTCCGCATCTACCGTGATGCCGGTATTCCCGCTGGCTGCGACGTCATCACCTGGGCGGGAGGGACGTCGTCCTTCAATGGCGACTTCGTGGACGCCGCTGCGCCTGAAGGCATCAAGACCTTCCGCACGGAAGGCTCGTCGTGGATCGGCTGGGGCGTTGCGAAGACCAATGGCACACTGGACCTCGGGTTCTACAGCAACGGCGTGGTGTACTTCTGGGCTAAGAGCACCAATGCGCTGAAGATCGAGATTGAGGCCCCGCAGGGCACGAAGCGGACCAAGTACATATCGTCAACCGGCGGCTCATGGCAGGAATTCGTCCTGCCCATGAGCGAGTTCAGTGGTGTGAATTTCTCGCAAGTCTACGCGCCGTTCACCGTCTCCGCTGATGTCGGCGCCACGTTCTTCGTCGACGACGTGCGCTGGATTCGCAGCACGAATGATGTCTCCACGCAACCGCACGTGGTCGTGTACTCCGACGCAGGCATTCCGATGGGCTCTGATGTCTACGTCTGGTGGGCGAGCCAGTACTGGGACCACGTGTCGCTGCTGATGGGCGACGGCAGTTTCGAGTTCGATGCACAGGGCCGCTTCCCCGATTCCGGGTTCTGGGCCATGACGTCTGCCGGCGGCACCGCCACCGGCCAGTGCCTTGCAGCGGCCGTGCGAACCGGTTTCAGCGGCCTGCGGTTATCCACCGCCACACAAACCACGTCCACCTGGGTTTCGACCTACCAGGAACTGACCGCGTACGCGGGCGACATCTATCATCTTGAAACGTATGTGCGGCAGCCGGGCTCGAGCTGGATCGCCGGCTCTCTGGCCTACCCGCGCCTGCAGTTCCTCGACGCAGGGCGCCAAGTGATCACCAACATCGCGACCGTGACCAAGGTGACCTCGGCCGGCCAAGCGTGGACGCTGTGCTCGCTGCCCGACACGGTCGCGCCCTACGGCACGCGTTACGTCAGGCTTGATCTCGTCGTTCAGAAACCCGCGGGTCAGTCCGGCATCAGTCTCGCCGATTTCGATGACGCACGCCTGAGCCAGGGCAACAGTTTCTACGGTGAGTTCGCCGAGGACCCGGCCCCTCCCGAGGGCGCCAAGACGTTCCGGTCCTACTGCGTGAACTGGTCGGGGTGGGGGATCTTCTACACGAACGCCACGGTGAACTACTCGTCGTACTCCAACGGCTATCTCAAGTTCTGGCTGAAGTCGTCCGGCTATACGAAGATCGAGCTCCAAAGCCAGACCGGCACCAATCTCCAGACCGTGACCGGCGCCTACTATAACCCGACAACAGACGGCAACGGGCAGATCATCTGGCAGCACAAAGTGATTCCCATCACCAATTTCACAGGGGTCGTGCTGACCAACATCAAGAGCCCGTTCATGGCCACCGATCCGACGTTCGATCGGTCCTATTCCATCGATAATGTCCGCTGGGAAATGACGCCGTAAGGCAGGGAGTTATCATGAATCGTTGTATCCTCATGCTGATCCTGCTCGCAGCAATGACCGCAAGCGCCACTGCCGCCGTGCGCACGGCAGATGTGGTGGTGGCGGTGTTCGACTCGCCCGATCCGGTCCGCGAGAGCCAGACGCTGACCTATCGCCTCGCCGTCACCAACCGCGGGCCTCACTCCGCCTCCAACACCGTCGTCACCGATGTCCTCCCCACCGGCGTCGACTTCGTCTCCTGCTCCCTCAGCCAGGGTTCCTATACCCGCGACGGCTCCACCCTCTCCTGCACCCTCGGCACCGTCGCCTTCGGCGGCACCGCCGCTGTCACCATTGTCACCACCCCCTCCCTCACCGGCTCCCTCACCAACGACGCCAGCATCTCCTCCGATGCCGTCGATACCAACTCCGCCAACAACCGCGCCTCTTCCGTCACCCTCGTCCTGCCCCCCAACCGCCCCCCGGAACTGACCTTGCCGGGTACTTCCATCATCCTCCCGGTTGGCAGCTCCACCAGCTTTGTCGTGCAGGTTCAGGACCCGGATCATGACCCGGCCGTCTCCATCACCAACACCGTCAAGCCCTCCGGCTCCTCCTTCGTGAACAGCAACTTCACCTGGACCGCCACCACCGCCTTTCTCAACACGACCAACCTCGTCACCTTCGTGGCCAATGACCGGCAGAGCCAGACCAACAGCGTGGTGACCAACTCCATGACCATCGTGGTGCCCTTTGACTACGATGCCGACAACATGAGCGATGGCTGGGAGTGGAGCAACTTTGCCACGTTGACCAATGGGCCGACGGGGGACCGGGACGGGGATGGGCAGGACAACTACACCGAGTACGTGGCGGGGACGCAGGCGACGAATGCCGGGTCCCTCTTCGCGGCCGGCGGGGCCTCTGCTTCGGCGGGCACGAAGTACGTGGTTTCGTGGCATGCGGTCGCCGGGCGGACGTACACGGTGTACAAGGGGACGAACCTGCTGCAGTCGTTCCAATTGCTGGCGGCCGGGCTGACCACCGGCTCGTACACCGACAGCCCCGCCTCAATCAACCGCGTCTACTACCGCGTCAAGGCGGGCATCCCGTAGGGGCGTGGAGAGATTCCTCGCTGCGCTCAGGCTCAGAACCCGTCCATGAAGATGTAGGAGCGCAGGCCGGGAACCTGAACGTTGAAGGGCTGACCGCCTTCGACAACGGGCGTGTCGGGCAGCCCCGCCGGATCAAGCGTCACGCCATCGCCGATCTGGCGCCACCGCCCCGCAGGCAGATTGAAGCTGAACGGCGCCGTCGCCCCGTTTGCATTCAACAGCACGACAAATCCGTTGCCCTCGTGAATCCGCGGCGCATTCGCGATGTAGCCGAGCGTCTGTTCATCCGGCGGCAGGATCCACTGGTAATACGTCGCGGGTGGCTTGGCGGCCACGCGGAAGCTGGCGCCCTGCGGACTCTGACGCAGCCGGATCAGTCCGCGATAATATGCCAGCGCCTGCGCCGCCAACGGCCGCTCGCGATCCGTCCAGCGGATCGCATTAACCTCGTCGCCCTTGTTGTACGTGTTGTGGATGCCCCATTTGCTCCGGATGAACTCCTGACCTTCGGATATCATCGGCATGCCGAGCGAAGTGAACAACACCGTCGCCGCGAGCCGATTCACCGCCACATCCATTTCCTGCAGGCTGCGGCCATCGCGATCAGGCCGCGTGCAGAGCTCGTCGGCCAACGCCATATCGTCATGGCTTTCGACGTAATTCACTGGCTGTAAAGGGTTTGCGGCCCACGTATCGACGGACCCAATGATGTTCTTCTGCAGCCACTCACGGTTGCGGCGGCCCATGACGAAATCCTTCGCGGCATAGCGGAAATCGTTGTTCCAAGCCGACCAACCGGTGCCTTTGAGCTGGTGCTTATTCTCGCCGCGGAAACTCCACGGCTCGGAGATCAATACGGCATTCGTGTTGATCGAGCGTGCGGCATCGCGAACCGCCATCAGCGTGTCCAAATCCACAAGCTCCGCCAGATCGAACCGGAAGCCGTCCACGTGGAACTCATTCATCCAATAAACAATGTTGTCGACGATCAGCCGTCGCATCATCAGCGACTCGGTCTTCACATCGTTCCCGCACCCGCTGAAATTGCTGTAGGTGAAATCGGGGTTCAGGCGGAAGAAGTACTTCTTGTCCATCAGGTTGAACAGATTCGGCGAACCGACGTGGTTGAAAACCACGTCGAGGATGACGCCCATGCCGCGACGGTGCAACTCGTTGACGAGACGCTTGAATTCGAAATATTGCGATCCCTTGAGCGGCGCCCGCGCGTACGACGCCTCCGGCGCAAAGTAGAACACCGTCGCATAACCCCAGTTATACTCGTCCTCGCCATTGGAGAATTCGGAGGTGGGTAGCAGCTCCACAAAATTGACGCCGAGATCGCGGAGGTGATCAAGCCCTGTGCCCAAGCCCTCGCTTGCCAGCAAGCCTTCATACTTGCCCGCGAGCGGAGCCTTCACGCCCGAGGAGGGGTGCATGGTCATGTCGCGGACGTGCATTTCATAGATCAACACATCCTGCAGCGGCGGCGTTTTGTAGTCGCCATCCGTCCAGCCGGACCACCACTCGTTGGTCTCGTCAGGATCCATCACGATCGTGTTGTTGTGCGCGTGCGCGGCAGCACGGCCGTAAGGATCGCCCACGCTGGCCAGCGCGTTGAACGCCTCGCCGTTGCCGGATGGCCCGTCGATGTTGAACGAGTAGTACTTGCCGATATCGAGCCCCAGCAACGAAATCTCCCACACACCGTCTTCCGGGTCCTTCCAGAGAGGGTATTTCTCTGTCGGCTCGATGCGGCGGTAGACGGGTTTCTGAACTTCGTATTCCGGCCCCTTGTAGATGGCCAGTTGAACGCTGCGCGCGCGAGGCGAGAAGATGCGGTACGTCGTACACCCGTGTTCGCGATCCAGGATCGCACCCAACGGCTTCGCCGACACGAAAGTGTCCATCACTTTGCCTGGCGTGACGGGGTACCAAATCGGCCCCTCGTCGAGCCCGCGCACCACCACCATGTAATTGTGCGAGAGGTCCAGCGGCTGCTCCGTCGTGATCTTCAGGCTGGTGCCGCCCGCCGACTGCGGGTCAATCTTCAGGTTCGTATTGCCTTTGCCGTCGGACGAGGCATTCAGCGAACCCGCGGGTGGAGACAGCCAGCGGCTCCCGCCGATCACGAACTTGAACAGCAGGTCCTTCTCGCCGGCCGGCGCGCGCAGCCCCGGAAGTTGCGCGGTCAGTTCCCACACGCCGTCATCGTTATCATCACGAAGCTGCCAGCGCCCGCCCCCGCCATTGCCATCCCAGCCGGTGAAATTGCCGGCGACGGCAACCCGCTCCGTGGGCGAAAGCTTCAGGCCGTAAACCTGCTCGTCAAAAAGAAACGTGATCAGGCCGCCGGCGATGAAGTAGCCCTGCAGGCCGGCCGATTCGCGGCCGGACGCGATGCGCGCCTCGCGGATCGGAGTCTCCGGAACAAGCCCCACGTCGAACTGTGCGGAAGGGGAGATGCCGCGCCGGAAGTAGACGACAATCTCATCACGGCCTTCGATCGCCGCGTTGAACACGGCCTCTGACGGGCGCTCGAGCAGCCCTTCCGGGTTCAGGTAGAGCATCCGATTCTCGCCCTTTTCCCACTCGCCGTTCGGGATGAACTTGTACTCGTGCTGGCCGAAGGCTCCATTGAGCGTGCGCGTGTCGAGCGTCCACAACCCATCCATCACTTCAAGCGGGTAGCGGCCGACCCAGTCATCCCACGAACCGGCAACGAGTACATTCGTCGCGTTGGCGTTCTGGTAGCGCAACCAGGGGGTCGGGGTGACGCCGGGAATAGCGCGGACATCCGGGGAAAGAGGTTGCTCCTCGGCATACCCCGCAGCGCAGATCAGGAGGAGTATCAGGACGACTCGAAACCATTTGGACATAACCATCTCCGGCTGACGGCGCATTGAACCACAGCGCAGAGGCCGAATCAAGCGGGGCATCCGCTGAGTTTTCCAAGGGTTGGAAAATCGCTCCTGGATTTTTCCAACCCTTGGAAAAAATCACCCGGCCCGCGGTGCCCACGTCGTCGCCGCAACCGCTAGAACACGGTGGTCGGCGCGCCGGTAGACGCCATGGCGGAACGTCCACGCGTCGCCCTCGCGGCCGCCGGAACTTCGCGACACCGCCTCGTCGCCGAAGACACTCTCGGCGTGGAACTCGACCTGCAGGTCGGTCAGCATGGCCTTCTCGCGCACCTCCGCGGGCACCGTCTCGACCGACCACTCGATGTAGTTCACGAGATTTACGTGCTGGTTCACGTCAAGGTCGCTGACGCGGATGACGAAGTTTCGCTCGGCATCCGGCTGCGATGGCTCATCCAATCGTCGCGAGAAAGCCTCTTCGATTGCGCGAGGCCGGTCGCGCAGGGCGAGGGCAGCGACTTCGGCCGGCACGCGGACCGGGCGCCGGTTTTTCACATCGAGAAGAATCCACGCGCTTGCGGCGGTGCCGAGTGGGTGGCCGGCCGCGTCGGCGAGCGTGAAATCGCGAAGAGCATAGAGACGGTTCGCCCCGGACGGCCATGTCGTGATGGCGAGTTCGTCTCGCCAGCGCGGGTAACTGTTCATCCGTACGTGGAGCCGGGCGAGGACCCATGTCAGGTCCTGCTTGAGAAGCTGATCGACGGCCAGGTTCAAATGGAATGCGTGGTTGCCGGCGGCTTCCTGAAGGTAATTGCAGACGGTCAGGATTGAGGCGAGGCCGCGCTCGTCGGCTTCGTAGGCGCGCACGCGGAATTTCTCCAACCACGGTTGGGCTGTTGTTGTCACAGGAAGAAGCAGTATCGGCAAACACCGGGTGAAGTCCAGCGCTGTATTTCCGGCTTGTGTGCGTGGGTGAGTCGGTTATCTTGCTCCGCCGCGGGAGGCAACCCAATGGCCGGCGAATACATCTATAATCTTCAGCGACTGACGAAGCAGTACAACAAGGTCAACGTCCTCGATGACGTGAACCTTGCGTTCTACTTCGGCGCCAAGATCGGCGTCATCGGTTCAAACGGCTCCGGCAAGTCCACGCTGCTGCGCATCCTCAGCGGGCTGGATCGCGATTTCCTCGGCGATGCGTATATCGCGAAGAACATCAAGATCGGCTATCTCGCGCAGGAGCCGCAACTCGATCCCGCGAAGGATGTCGCCGGCAACGTGAACGAAGGCGTCAGCGAAGCCCGCGCCGTGCTGCGCCGCTACGACGAACTGTGCGAGTTGCTCGGCAAGGACCTGCCCGCGGCGGAGACGGAGAAGTTGAATGACGAGCTGGGCCGCCTGCAGGACACGATCGACTCCAACGATCTCTGGGAGCTTGATCACAAGGTCGAGATGGCGATGGAAGCGTTGCGCTGCCCCCCGGCCGACGCATCGGTGACCACGTTGTCCGGCGGCGAGAAGCGCCGCGTCGCGCTTTGCCGCCTGTTGATTTCCAACCCCGATGCGCTGCTGCTCGACGAACCGACGAACCATCTCGACGCCGAATCGGTCGCCTGGCTCGAGCAGTATCTCAAGCAGTTTCCCGGCACACTCGTCGTGGTAACGCACGATCGCTACTTCCTGAACAATGTGACCGAGTGGATTCTTGAGCTCGATGCCGGCCGCGCGTATCCGTACAAGGGCAACTACGAGTCCTGGCTGGAGCAGAAGCAGGCGCTGCTGAATCGTGAACAGAAGGCCGCCGCGTCGCGTCGCAAGCTGCTGGAGCAGGAACTTTCGTGGGTACGGCTGAATCCCTCCGCAAGGCGGGTCAAGAGCAAGGCCCGCCTGCAGCGTTACGAGGAGCTCGCCAACCAGCAGGTGGACGTGCGCGACGATGTGCTTGATATCCAGATCCCGCCGGGTCCGCGGCTCGGCGACTTGGTGGTGCGTGCAACGAATCTCTGCAAGACCTTCGGCGATAACTGCATCATGGAGAATGTGAGCTTCGATCTCCCGCGCGGCGGCATCGTCGGCATCATCGGGGGCAATGGCTCCGGCAAAACCACGTTGCTGAAAATGATCATCGGAAAAGAGAAGCCCACCTCGGGACAATTGGATGTGGGGCCCAGCGTCATGGTGTCGTACGTCGACCAGACGCGCGATGCGCTCAATCCAAACAACACGGTGTTCGAGGAAATCAGCGGGGGCAGCGAATTCCTGGATCTTGGCGGCCGCCGGATGAACAGCCGCGCCTACTGCTCACGCTTTGCGTTTCGCGGGGCCGACCAGCAGAAGAAGGTCGGGCAGATGTCGGGCGGCGAACGCAACCGCGTCCACTTGGCCAAACTGCTCCGCACCGGCGGAAATCTGCTCCTGCTGGACGAGCCGACCAACGATCTCGACGTCACCACGTTGCGCTCGCTGGAAGGGGCACTGGCTGACTTCGGCGGATGCGCGGTGGTCGTCAGCCATGACCGCTGGTTCCTCGACCGGGTGGCCACGCACATTCTGGCGTTCGAAGGCGACAGCCAGGCGCGTTGGTTCGAGGGGAACTACGAGGCCTATCACGAGTTTCTGCGCAAGACGTACGGAGATTCCATCGACCAACCCCACCGCATCAAATTCCGTCCCGTGTCGCACGACTAGGGGCTCACAGCGGCCCGTTCGGAGAACGGGCCCTACCTCAGACGGTCACCGCACCCGATGCGTACGGCGGCTGGGAACCGAGAGACTGAACCTCAACGCGAGAAGAACTCCCCGGCAACGTGACCGTGGTGGACAACTTGCCTCCGGGCAAATTGACGACGGAGACCTCACAAGACCCATCGGGCAGCCGGCAGAAATAGAGGTCGCACGAGTCCGCCGCGGCAAGGATCTCGTCACCCTTGTGAAGCTTCGGAATGGCGTGACTCTTGTCCAGGTCGTTGTGGCCCTTGATAAATGCGCAGGAGATGCGGCCGCCTTCAAACCCAACCAGCGCTCCGCTGAAAGCCGGGAGATGAATCTCAAACGGGTCCTCGGAGCCGTCTTCGTTCCGCAAGAGAACCTTGTACGTCGCAGGCTTGTCCTTGCGCGTGAGAATGTAAACATAACGGCGATCGGCGCCTGCGCGAAACTCGGCCACCTCGACCAGCGGATCCTCGCGCAACAGCCCGACGGTCGCCGTCTGCCGGACCCCGGCGATTTGCGCAGCAATATATTCAATCAGGCCTGCACTGCCCCACTCGCCGCACTCCGTCTGCCAAGGCAAAAAGCCAAGCAGGACAGCCTTGCCACGGCCACGCTCCGACACAATGCCGCACGTGATTTTGCGGCCGTCGATCGACGCCGCAACCATCGCGTTAACACCCGGGCCGAAGTCTGAAAAGGCGGCAACATTCCCCCGGCACGTGCCTTTGAAGACACCGTCCGTCATGGCATATTTGAACGAGCCGTTTCCATTCAGTGTTTCAGATCTGCAGGGGAACAGGCGATCGCGCAGGAGTGTGCACGGACGGAAGAACTCATCGAGTTCCGGCACACGCGAAGTCATCACCAGCACGCCGCCACGGTCGACATAATCCACGAGCTTCTGCTGGGTCGCCTCATCCATCCAATCGCTGCCGTCGAGGAAGAGCACGCGATAGCGGGCGAGAGCATCGAGGGGCTCTTCGCCCACGCAGCAAAATCCGTTCTGGGTGTGTGCCTTCGCACAAAGCGCCATGAAAGAATCCCAACCGAACCATGCCGCATGCGGGCGCCCGGAAAAGCCGGCGCGCTTCCAGTCTTCGCCGGAGCTGTCCCAACTCGCCGCATGGGCGTAGGGCGAGTAGAAAGCCCACGCCACAGGTTCGATGGCCGGCTGCTCGACAAGGTCGTCGCCGATGCGCTTCATCAGCGCGCCCATTTGCTGACAAGTCCAGAACGAGGCGCGATACGTACCGTCTTCGGCGATCGGATGGTTGTGCATGTACACGCCACCCGCGTCCACGGCGAGATAGTCGGTCCAGCAATCGCACGAAACACCAAGATAGATGTTGAGGCCGGTTGCGCCCCAGAGCATGTAAGCCAGCGACTGGAAGAACGACGGCTGTACGGACCAGTAATAGGGCGGGTCATAGGAATCGAAGCCCCAGTTCTCTTCCATGTTGATACCGCGCGCGTGCTTGCCGACCATCTTGTACTTCAGCCAGGCGTCCTCGTGATGCGACACGACCCCGCACCAATTTGTGTAACCATATTGCACCACGCTACTTAAGTCTGCCGCGTTGTACCGGCCCATGTAGGTCTCGAGGATCGCGCCGCGCGGCGAAATCGGCGGGTTGATGTTGATCACCATTGGCAGGGTTACGCCATGATCGCGCAAGTAGTCAACGTACGTCTGCGCCACCACCTTGTAGAAGCGCATGCCGAACTCGGCCCAGTCAATCCACGGCCGGGTTGCACCGCGTGAGGCCGGAGCCGCCCATTGCCGCGCCGCAGGCACGTCGTTGAAGTCGGCAAACGATGTGCCGCATACCTCGTTGTAGGTTGCGATGGATCCATACTTCCCGCGCAGGAATTCGCGGTAATGCCCAACCGCTGCGGCGTCGAAATGGATTTTGTCGATGGCGTAGGCGCCATCCGAGTAGATACCCTCGTTCAACACCTGTACCGCGAGAATCGGGCCGTTGGGATATTCGTTCGGCGCGATGACCTCGCGCGCGACGGCGCGGAACCAATCTTCCACGTAGGGCAGGTAATTCGGATCCATCGGCGCCGGCGGCTTCGCGAAGCCCCAGCACGCAGGCGACGCCTCGCCCTGCATGTCGATGCGAACGCTGATCGATGGATTGTTCTCCGGCAATACGTAATCGGGCAGCGAACCAAAGCGTGTCTCGGCGTGAATGTAGGGCCCGGGCTTGGCAATGCAGTACATGCCGCGCTCGCGAATGAGGCGGATGAATTCCAGCACGTCGGTGCGATCGTTCAGCTCGCCGCGGAAATCGTAACGTCCGCCCGTGCGCAACGGATCGGTCGGCGCATGATGCCGCCAGGGAATATAGAACGTCACGACGTTGACGTTCATCTTCTTGAGATTGTCCAGCTGCTTGGGCCAATCGCTTCGTTGGTCGCGATAGTAGGGGTAGTCGGCGGACCAGACGAAGGTCCTCTTGCCGTCGATAATAAGGGTGCCGTTTTCGATTTGTACGCGCGTACTCATAGGTCCTTTTTACATCCAAAGGGCGGGTACTATGCACCAGCCCGCGACGAAATAAAGGATATTATTACCGGTAACAACCGTTAAGGGCTCCGGCGGCTATTTTCTTCAGGGAATTCGCCAATTATAGGGTTTTACCGGCGGGGTTCCCGAGGGCGGTTTGTAGTCGGAGGGGTAGCGTCCCACCGCCTTCGCGTATTCTTCCATGGCGTAGGGCATCATGGCGTTGAGCGTGCGAAAGCGATCGCTGCTGCCGGGATGCGTCGCCAACAGGTTCATGCCGCCCGACGTACCCTTGCCGGATTTCTTCTCGGCCGCACCGGCTCGCTGCCAAATGCGCGCTGCGGCCCGCGGATCGTACCCGGCCTTGGCCATGTAGAAAAGGCCCACGCGATCCGCCTCGTATTCGTCGGCCCGTGTGTACGTCGGGATCCACAACATCGCACCCGCCGAGAACACGCTTCGCAGCGCGGCGGCCAGCTCCCCTTGGTTGCCGCTCTCGATGGCGACGGCAGCCAGTTCGGTGATCGCCGACGCGGTCATTAACTTGCTCAACCGTTCCGTCGTGTGCCGGCAATTCACGTGCGCGATCTCATGCGCCATCACCGCTGCAATTTCGTCGTCGTCGCGCGTCAAACCCTTCTCCGGATCGTACAAGCCATTGAATACCATCATCTGTCCGCCGGGCATGGCTGCCGCATTGACCACGTTGTTCTGAATCAGTGTTACTTCGTATGGAAGGTTCGGCATGTCGGATACGGCCGTGATGCGCCGCATGATCGCGCGGAGCTGTTCGAGGCGGGCCGCATCGCCGTTGATGCGGACCTTTTCCTTCTCGAGCTCCGCGAGATTCTGCTTCATCGCGGACTGTCCGAGCTCGATGTCCTCCTTCATGCTGTAGATGTTGTAGACGTTCTTCTTCGTCACCGCGTCCACGCTCGTGCACGCGCTGAGAGAGAGCATCACCCCCGCGGCAACCGCGAGGAGCATCATGCGCATCAAGATTCCGGCACGCATTCTCATGAACCGTTCCGTCAACTGACTACCCCCGGCTCGGATCGTACACCAGGTCCATATTCTTGGCCGCAGCCACCTCGTCGAGACGGCCGACAGGCGTTGTAACCGGCGCATTCAGAAGCGCTTGCGGGTTAGCCTTCGCCTGCTCGACGAGTTCCTTCACGGCATGGCAGAACTCGTCCAGGGTTTCCCGCGACTCGCTTTCCGTAGGCTCGATCATGATGGCTTCGGGCACGTTCAGCGGGAAGTATATTGTCGGCGGATGGATACCGCGATCGATGAGGCCCTTCGCCAGATCAAGCGTGTGCACGCCAAAGTTCCCCAGCGGCTTGCCGCTGAAGACACACTCGTGCATGCAGCGGCCCGGCGCAACCGCATCGAAGCAACCGCGAAGTTGTTCCTGCACGTAGTTGGCATTCAACACCGCCATGTTGCTCGCCTCGCGCATGCCGTCCCGGCCCAGCATGAGCATGTAGGCGTACGCGCGGACAATCACGCCGAAGTTGCCGTAGAACGGGGCAATGTAACCGATGCTCTTCGGAAGATCGTAGTCGAGCGAGTACGTGCCGTCGCGTGTCTTCACGACGCGCGAGATCGGCAGGAACGGGCGCAGCTTCTCCACAACGCCGACCGGGCCCGAGCCGGGCCCGCCGCCGCCGTGCGGAGTCGAGAACGTCTTGTGCAGGTTGAGATGGCAGACATCGAAGCCCATCTCGCCCGGCTTGCAGCGGCCGAGGATCGCGTTGAGGTTCGCACCGTCGTAATACATCAGGCCGTCAACGGCGTGAACCGCGTCGGCGATTTCGCGGATGTTGGAGACAAACATTCCGAGCGTTGACGGACAGGTCATCATCACTCCGGCCGTTTCGTTGTTCAGCGCGGCGCGGAACGCGACCATATCCATGTTGCCGTTGCTGTCCGACGGAACTGTCACCACATCGTATCCGCCGAGCGCGGCGCTCGCCGGATTTGTGCCGTGCGCGGAATCGGGAACGATCAGATGCGTCTTGCGATTGCCGCGGTCGCGATGGTAGGCGGCCATGATCATGACGCCGGTGAGCTCACCATGCGCTCCGGCGAGGGGCTGCATCGTAAACTCCGCCATGCCAGTCAGTTCCGACAGCATCCGCTCGGTCTCGTAGATAATCTGCAGGGCGCCCTGGGTGAGCAGTCCCCCGTGACGGAGCTGCGGCCAGAGCGGGTGAATATCGACCAGGCCCGGCAGGGAGCAGGCGGCCTCGCAGGCCTTTGGATTGTACTTCATCGTGCACGAGCCGAGCGGGTAGAAATGGGTGTCGACCGAGAAGTTCCGTCGCGACAACCCGGTGAAATGGCGGACAACATCGACCTCGGCCATCTCGGGCAATTCGGCGGGCCTGTCGCGCAGCAATTCGGAATCGATCCGCGGCACTTCATCCTGCTTCAGCGAGGGCAACTGCACCGCGCGCCGCCCGGGTGAACTCTTTTCGTAAATCAGTTTCATCATCAATCTCCATCAAATGACCAATGACCAAGCCGCAATGCCCAAGGAATGACACAATGCCCCATCATGCTTTCCCTTTTCGCGCAATTGCCGCAAAGATCAGGTGCAATTCACGCGCCTCCCGCCACACTCGACGAGCATCGGGCTTCACCTCGGGCGCAGCACGCACAACCATTTGCAGCCAGTACTTCGTTTCTTTCGCCTCGCGCTTGCACACGCCGATCTTGTAGACGAAATCCTTCTTGGTGTCCGCGTCATCAGCCTCGCAGTAATTCGCTCCGACGCTCGTACCCGCGCGAACCAACTGGCTGACCAAGGGCTTTGTGACCGCATTCACAGGAATCTGCTTTGCCAGGCGGATCACGGATTCACCAAACATCGCCGTTCTGTCCGCAAGATCATACTTGCGCGCTCCAGTCGCGCTGGTCGCCATTTCAGCTGCTGTGACTTGGTCATTCATTGGTCATTGGCACTTGAGCATTGGGCATTTCTTCAGACTGCGCTTTCCAGTCTCGCCGCCAGCACGTCGATTTCCTCTTTCGTCCGCTTTTCCGTGAAGGCCAGGAGGAGCACATTTTCCATGCCCTTGTAGTAGCGTCCGACAGGGAAACCGCCTGCAATACCATGGTCGAGCAGTGTACTTACAACGTCCGATGCGTCGCGCGGCAATGTAATGGCGAATTCATTGAAGTAGTGCTGCGGGAAGGTCGGATGGACCCCGGGGATGTGCATGAGGCGCTTGCGGGCGTAGGCCGCGCGGGCAGCGCAGATCTGCGCTGTCTCAACCAGGCCGTTCTTACCCATGAGCGAAAGGTAGATGAGCGAACGCAGCGCGCAGAGCGCTTCGTTGGTGCAGATGTTGGACATCGCCTTCTCGCGGCGAATGTGTTGCTCGCGGGCCTGAAGGGTGAGTACGAAGCCGCGGCGGCCTTGGGCGTCCTTCGTCGCGCCGACGATGCGGCCCGGCATTCTGCGAACGTGTTTCTTCAGCGTGGTCATGAACCCGAGATACGGCCCGCCGAACGAGAGTGGAAGTCCGAGGCTCTGGCCTTCGCCGGTGACGACGTCCGCGCCCATCGAGCCCGGGGTTTTCACCATGCCAAGCGAGAGGGGATAGACGGAGAACACGGCGAGCGCGCCGGCCTCGTGCGCCATAGTGACGAGATCGGTCAAGTCATCCATGCAGCCGAAGAAGTTCGGATTCTGCACAAGAATCGCGGCGACGTCCTTGCCCATCTTCGCGCGGAACGCCTCGCGATCGGCGAGCCCGGCGGCGAGCGGGATTTCCTCGTAGGAGATCGACAGGTTGCTGGTGTAGCAGCGGAGCATCGTGCGGTAGATCGGGCTCACGCCTTCGTCGATGAGCACACGCGTGCGCCCGGTGATGCGGAGAGCCATCATCATGCCCTCGAACAGCGCGGTGCCGCCGTCGTACAGCGATGCGTTGGAAACCTCCATGTCGGTCAGGCGCGTGATGGCGGTCTGGTATTCGTAGATCGCCTGCAAGGTACCTTGGGAGGCCTCGGGCTGGTAGGGCGTGTAAGCGGTGTAGAACTCTCCGCGCGAGGCGAGGGTATCCACGGCCGCGGGGATGAAGTGATCGTAGAATCCGGCGCCGCAGAAATTGATGAGCCGGCTCGAGTTCCGGGCGGCAAGGCCGCGCAGGGCCTGCAGCATTTCCAGTTCCGACCGGCCCTCGGCCACGTTGAAGGACTTCGACTGAAACTCGGCGGGAACGTCCACGAAAAGGTCGTCGAACGACTTCGCGCCAATGGCCTGCAGCATGGCCTTTCGTTCCTGTTCACTCGCCGCGCAGAAGGATGTATGGGACATGGTCTTTCTCCGTAAAGTCCCATCACACTACACGTGCGGAATGCGTCCGACAAGCCGGCAGGGGAGGGGGGGGATCACTCGGCCCTGTTGGGACCTCAACGCACCCGTTGTCAGGAACATCCTACAAGATGCCCCCCTAGTCAGCGAGCGGGGATTGGGTGTAGAAAAAAGCCAGCCAGGGGGGAGCATCGCATGCGACGGAGTCTCGCGCCGCGGAAACATGTCCATCGACTCGGGTTTC
>Ga0116158_10001215_pt1 | contig 23715 bp, 17 predicted proteins | sample AD_UKC052_MetaG_FD_89883 | JGI IMG/M metagenome (GOLD analysis project Ga0116158, IMG submission 89883) | Active sludge microbial communities of municipal wastewater-treating anaerobic digesters from USA - AD_UKC052_MetaG | ecosystem: Engineered > Bioreactor > Anaerobic > Digestate | place: USA... | reverse complement strand
TTTCCTCCAGTAGCCCGTATGGCTGAAATTCAAAGCAATGCTGTTTCAGTTCGCACAACGTTAGTGATGTTTAGAGTACGCAATGTGATTAAAGAAATTGCTTCTACCCGAGAAGTGATTTCAGAAGAAATGTACCTATGGGGTTATTCAGGATTGGGAAGCGATATGGAAGTACTTTCTTTTGATCGCTGTAAACAGCTTATGCTAAAAGCGAACAGCAAAGTGCAATTGCCAAGTGAACGACAAATAGCCGATTTAGATCGAGAACTTAAGCTCTTTCATCAGCTCAAAGATCAATTCAGTGCAGTGGCATCAGAAAGAGCAGAAAAATTGGTGGAGGCACATGGTCGATTTAAAGACCTTGTTGGTGGACGTCGTTATGAAAAAGCAACACCTGTTTTGCCTCCCGATGTCATGGGAGTGTACATTCTGATGCCTGTTCCAGATGCTGTTTAGGACCTTTAGTATTCATAAAAAAAGAGGATTGAAAATTATCTCAACACTGTTGCGAGAATTTGAATTACCACTTATCGAAAAGAAAAATCAAGATTACCTATTACAAATGAACAATTGCAGTTTTTTCAATTTGTAGAAAGGTCAAACATCACATTACAATGAGCTTCTCTTCCATTACCATACAAGGCAATATTCTCAGCAGCGATATTCTTCAAAAAATACGTCAAGAGGATATACGATTTCAGCAACCTGGCGACTTTGGCTTAGAGCGCAATTCAGCTATACGCGATGAAATTGGTATGGCTTGGGCTTCTTTGCAGGCGCATTGGAAAGCCTTTAATATGCGCCGTGAGCGCCTTAGTGATGACCAATCGGGTACAACTGAAACGCGCAATGCATGGATGCTTCCATTTTTTCGGGAGCTGGGGTATGAATTGGAAGGAGCGCGTGCAGAAATCATAAACGAAAAGAGCTACGCCATAAGTCACCGAGATAACCGCCGTGAGAGTTTTCCGGTACATATTGTTGGTATTAATCAAAGTCTTGACAAAAGGTCTGATGGAGGTGCTCGACTTTCGCCGCATGCCCTTGTTCAAGAGTACCTGAACAACAGTGAGCATTTGTATGCATTAACAAGCAATGGTCAGTTTTTACGACTGTTGCGCGATGCGACTCGACTTTCTCGCTTGAGTTACCTTGAGTTTGATTTGCAGCGCATGATGGAAGAAGAACTCTATGCAGAGTTTGCACTTCTTTATCGCTTATTACATGCGAGCCGAATGCCCGCCCGCCTTGATGCAGGAGCCGAAAGCATTATCGAATACTATCATCAAGAAGCACTTGCTAGTGGATCTCGGATACGCGGGGCATTGAGCCAAGCGGTGGAACTTTCAATTAAGAAATTGGCCAATGGCATCCTTCAGCATCCAGCCAATACCGATTTGAGGGAGCAAGTGCAAAAGGGAGAAATGAAAGCGGAAGATTATTACCTCTATACACTGCGTTTAGTCTATCGCATGTTGTTTTTGATGGTGATTGAAGAACGTAAACTCATTTTCCCAAGTCAGTTAGACGATAAGCAACAACAACACCAGGGCATTTATTTTAAATACTATTCATTGCAGCGCCTTTGTAAACTGGCTGAGCAAAGTATTTATGTGGATGGACGTAAATCGGATTTGTGGAAAAGCTTATTGAGCACATTTGCCCTTTTTGAAGCCGGCAAATACGGCGAAAAGCTGAGTATTGCTCCTTTGGGTTCTGGCTTGTTTTCAATGAATGCTATTGGTCCCTTTCATGTGCAGCAATTAGACAATGAAAACCTGCTTTTGGTCTTACGCTATTTGGTCACCTTCGAAAATGAACAAAAGCAACGTGTTCGAGTCAATTATGCCGATTTGGATGTGGAGGAATTCGGTTCTGTATATGAAGGCTTGCTCGAATATGCGCCAGTTTTTGAAAGCATTAATGGACAACCTGAATTCCGATTCAAAGCGGGGGATGCGCGTTCTTCTTCAGGATCACATTACACGCCTGAAGAATTAGTAAAGCCGCTTATAAAGCATTCACTCGATTATTTAATTGAAGATAAATTAAAAGAAGCAAAAGAATTAGCTGCATTAGAATGGCCAACTTTCAAGGACAAAATAAGCAACAAGGCAATAACGCAAAAAGTTATTGAATTTGCTCAAACATCCGAAATCACTCAGTGGTGGAAAAATCAACATGTATTAACACGCCAATTTCTAATTGGACACAACAGTTTGCTAACACTCACTGTGTGTGATGTTGCCTGTGGGAGTGGCCATATTTTGCTCAGTGCCGCCCGTCGTATAGGAATTGAATTAGCTATTTTACAAGAAAGTAGCGATGCGCGAAGTAATGTAGAACAACCAAGCCCTAGTTATTTACGACATGCTGTGCGCGATGCCATTAAACATTGCATATATGGGGTAGATAAGAATCCATTGGCAGTGGAGCTATGTAAAGTAGCCCTCTGGCTCGAAGCACATGAGCCCGGACAACCACTCAATTTCTTAGATCATCGCATTAAATGTGGGGATGCTATTGTTGGCCTAGCCCATGCTGAAGAATTAAACCGAGGTATAGCTACCGAAGCCTTTAAAACACTACCTGGTGATGATAAAGACATGGCAAGTGCCTTTAGGAAACAAAACGAAGCAGAGCTCAAAAACAAAGGCCAATTGGGTGCTTTTGAAATGACGAGTGTTGACGATGGATTGAAAAATATTCAAAGTTTATTTACCCAGTTTGCCCAATTACCCGAAAATACACCTGAAGAAATTGCTACTAAGGAGCGTGCTTATTCTAAACTGAAGAGTGATTCACGTATGAATCGTTTGAGAGATTTAGCTGACTTGCAAATTGCTCAATTTTTTATTCCGAAAACAATCGCCAATCGTGATAAACTCACCACACATAGCCAATACCATACGTATTTAAGTCAGGGTAGCCAGATTCAAGATAGAGGCACTTCAAAGGCCATTGCATTTGAGAAACGCTTTTTTCATTGGTTTTTGGAGTTTCCTTCAGTATTTGAAAAGGGTGGATTTGATTGTATTTTGGGTAATCCACCCTACTTAGGTGGGAAAAGGATTTCAGGAAATTTTGGGGATAGTTATTTAAATATTGTTAAGTATATTCATAGACCAGCGGAGGGAGGGCTTGACTTTGTTGTGTATTTTGTGAGGAGAATATATAGAATCCAAAAACATAATTCATTTCATTCAATTATTACTACTAATACAATTTCTCAAGGAGATTCAAGAAGAGGGGGGCTTGAATATTTGACAAAAAGCGGAGCAGATATAATATTTGTTGCTGATTCAATTTCTTGGCCTGGTAAAGCAAATGTAAAAGTCACGCTTTACTCATTATTTAAGGGAAAATGGCAAAATGATAGAGTTTTAAACAATAGGAAGGTTCAATTTATTTCTGACTTATTTGAAGAAGTCTATGAAGAAAGACCATCTACACTAAATCGAAATCTGTCAATTGCATTTTGCGGTTCAGTTTTAAGTGGTGAAGGTTTTATTTTAAACAAAGATTTAGCAAACCAATACTTAATCGAGAAAAAAAATTCACTAATTATAAAACCATTTATGAATGGTGATGATTTGAATAATACTTTGGATCAAACAGCGAAAAGATTCGTAATTGATTTTAAGGATTTGAAAGAAAATCAGGCAGCAGAATTTCATGATTGTTTTAATTTAGTAAAGGAAAAAGTTAAGCCGGAAAGAGATAAAGTTAATAGGAAAACTTATCGTGAAAACTGGTGGCAATTTGCAGAAAAAGCGGTTAATTTATATAAATCGATAGAAAAATTAGATTCTGTAATTGTTACAGCTCGTACTAGTAAGACTTTAGCATTTGTTAAAGTATCATCTCGCCAAGTATTTAGTGCAAATTTGACTGTTTTCACTTTCCATGATTGGTTTAATTTTATTATTCTTCAATCAAATATTCATTCAGCATGGGCATGGAAATATGGTACAACATTAAAGTCTGATTTAATTTATGCCCCTTCTGATATTATAAATCATTTTCCTTTTCCCGATTGTACAAATATTGAAATGAACATCAATGCAGGTATTCATGGTGAATTATATCATGAATACCGCAGACAATTCATGCAAAGATTATTGTTTGGTTTAACAAAAACTTATAATTTGTTTCATAGTAACGGTATTAATCAAAACATTATAAATGATAAAGACAAGCAGGTAATTGGATTAAGAAAGCACTTAGAAAAGGCTCCTGATACTATTTCGTTCGAAGAAGCAATTCAAGGTATTTTAAAACTGCGCCAATTGCATGTAGAAATGGATGAGGCCGTATTAGAAGCATACGGCTGGCATGAAGATACCGAGAAATGGGGCAAGGCTATTGCCTTACGCCACGATTTTTACGAAGTAGATTATCTACCAGAAAACGATCGCGTACGTTATACCATTCACCCAGAGGCCCGCAAAGAAGTTCTAAAACGTTTATTACTACTCAACCACGAGCGCTACGAAGAAGAAATAAAGCAAGGCCTACACAAAATTGCCGATGTAGAAAAATTCTACACAGAAAAAGGTCAATCCGTACCGCCCGAAGTCCGCCTACTCATGGGCAGCAAAGGCAAAGAAAAGAAGTCAACAACCAAGAAGAAACCTCAAATTGATGGTGGCTTGTTTGGTAATGAAGAAATATGATGGAATCTAACTATTTACAAAGCATAGTGGATGCAGCTGTAGTTAAGTTGAACGACGCTAATAAACCACTCTCAGAACTGGAAATAACTGCTGGTATAATTCATCGTCTAAAAATGAAACTTGGAGAGGATGATAAAAGGCATTCTTCAAAAGGTCGCTTTCGCAAAGAAAGTTTTAAAGAAGCAGTCGATACATCGGAATGGAAAAAGTGTATATGTCAGCTTTCTGATAAAAAGTACATCTTAAAGTCAGATGAAGCAAAATATGCAAAACCAGAACAAAATGATCTTTGGCATTGGTCTAACAGAGCCTATGAAGAAGCAATTGAATATAAATTAAACAACCTAAAAAAAATCAACCCTTTTAAACTTGAGCAACTGGTTTCAAAGCTGTTACAATTTATTTATCCCGATTTTAATTTTACAGTTACAAGAAAAACAGGAGATCAAGGAATAGATGTTATTGGAACCAAAAAAATCCAAGCTAATAAAGAGGAGGCGATATATGTTCAAGTAAAGCGCTTTGAAAAAACTGTAGGAAGAGAAAATGCAGATAAATTTATTGGAGCACTAAATGGTTTAATTAAGAAGAATAGCTATTCTCATCTAACAGGCTTATTTGTTACAACAGGGACATATTCGTCAACCTTTGGTCCCAAATTAAAAGAAGCGCAAGAGAAATATGTATCATATTCATGGTGGGATGGTGTTGAACTTTCGCGTCAAATGCTCAAAAATGGGCTTGGAGTGCGCTATTCATTGGATGTTGATTTCTGGAAAGAAATAGATTCCACAGCAGTTTTGGAAAGCAATAAACCTTCTAAAAAAGCAATAAGTAAAAGGAAGACTAAGAGGAAAACCGTTACTAAAAAACAGATCAAGCAATCAATATCCATTTAAACATTTAAAAATACTCACCCAAAATATAAGATGCCGTCTCTTCTTCTTTAATTGATACTTAAAAATCAAAGCAATAATAGAGGAATAAAAGTTGGAGCATTCAAATTAACCATCACTGTTTTGAAAACCTTCTTTACCCTACCCGACCCTGATATTACACAAGAATCATCTGTAGACCCTATGGGCTTGCAGGTGATTTGGACCTATTATGGTCAGAAAATATTTGGAGAAAAGTTAACTACTATCGCAAACGATTTACGTGTTTTCACCTTCAATCTATTTCACAATCATTTGATTAATCGCTTGTATATGGAGTATTCGGAAGAACTTCAACAAGCAAAAGAAAACTTCAAGAATTGGTCAACTGACTTAGATATTAAAACTGGTTTATTGATCTTTCTAGAAGATCTAGTTACCTGGACTTTCTATGAGGCAAAAACCAATGGCTCTAACCCGTCTGTAAATGTGCTTGGTATATTAGGAATGAGTAAAGCTAGGATTGTAGAGAGTTCGGCCAATGGAAAGCCCATATTACTTCAGGCGAATAAACGGCTTGGTTTATTAAAGAACCAACTCAACTTGGGCATGACAGGCAGATACAAAGGCCCTATGATAAAAATGGGCTTTTATAATCGTGCTTTTGAAATTAAAGATTCACATAACCCCGATTGGGAAAAGGTAAATATCCTCTTTAAAAATTGGCCTGAGGCATTAACACTTCAAGAGAATATCTTAAAGTTAATCGTGGAAAATCTTTTCAAATCTGAAAAGAGAGATCATCCTCAAATTTCGCTTGAAGTACTAAGGGCATCAAAATATTGGAATAGAATAAGTTCAGGTTACCTGAATTGTTTTGGATCAGAAAAGCCAGTTGCTGAAATTAGAATGTTCTGGAAAGATAAATTGGGATTAATGAGTGGTGCCCAGGCAGCTCTCTTTAAAGAAATTTCAGCATTGAAAGAAGGCGAAATCATTCAACATAATACCATATTTGAGAATTCACTTAAGCATGTTAAAAGTGAGGTCGAAGAATTGAATAAATTGGAGTCAATATTAAAAGTAGAGCCCTTTTTATCACATTGCGAATACCTGTTACGCTACTTAGCCCAAAATGGCATTAAGAAGATTGAAGATCATTCTACTGATTTGCAATCGCTAAGAGATGAAATAAAAGCTAGAGCAAACTACAATCTAACAGATGCTCCATATCAACTAAAGAAGTTAAATGCTGTAATGATTGCTGATGGACCCTTGGAAATATGGATTTCAAATGTATTAACATATCACAAAGAAGTTATGTCTAAGAGAGGTGGAAATGCTTGGATTGATATGGATAAAGAAAAGAATTTGAAGCACTATTTTGCTCCGAGTTTGAATGATAGCCTAAACACCATTCCGAAATACTTAAGCGAAAAGCCTTGGTGGCACACCTATTATCTAGAAACATTACGATCGATACATAAAGGGTTGAACTAATGGCAAATGAAGTAAGACTTTATAAACATTTCGTAGAGCAGATTGAGACAATTGGCAAGGTTAAGCGCGCTTGGTTTACAACCTTTAACCTTGATATTAGCTTTTTTGAAAAGTATATCTTATCGGCTTTAATGGGCAAAGGGTATGATGAACTTAGAACACCTTACGATTATGAATCTTTAAGCGCAAATCTCGCGAATGAACAAGAGGAGTTAGATGGCGAAAAGATGGAAGTCAATGTATTTTATGATTTCCGAACATTAAAGGTCGAAGGTAAGCCGAAACAAACGGCAGTTCATCTTCATCCAATTAATACTGCCACTTTACCTGTATCAGTTAAAAACAAGTTTAAAGACGGAGTTTTCCATCCAAAGATCTCAATAATTGAAACGTATTCAGGGAAGTACTTTTTAATGGTTAGCTCTGCAAATTTAACTTTAGGCGGTTGGGCAAGAAACCGTGAGAGCTTCTTTTTTGAAGAAATACTAAATACTCAAATCGGTAGAGATATTGGCAAGTTCTTTAGTGCCATTATCTCTTCAATCGGAGGCTTTGAGGGCAACAACTTACTGACTAAACTTAACACAGGTAAACTAGGGGCTGAAAATCAAAAGTGGCGTTTTTGGTCATCATTCAGTACAGAACGTTTTATAGATTGCTTGAATTATACAGAAGAACTATTGCCTTTGAAAGTATGGAGCCCCTATTTTGCAGAAGATTTATCAGAACTAATTACTGATCTCCAGAAAGAACATTTTGAGACGATAGAAATTATTCCGGCAAAAAACGAAAATCAAAAAATCAGGATATCTAAAGCTGCTTTTGAAGTTTGTGAGAAAATAAGCACTGTAAAATTTAAGCAAGATACATTACCACAAGCTGCACTTGAGGCGTTTGTTCATGCAAAAGTTTGGTTAACACCCAAAACATTGGCAATAGGTTCATGGAATATGACATGGTCGGGGATAAATGAGTCCCCAAAAGCAAACAACAATATAGAAGCCGGAATAATATATAAAATCACTCCTTCAGAGTATCAGCAAATAATAGAGGGAAATCCATTTAACAACCTCAAATCGTATGACTTTTTTAAAGAGGAAGAGTTAGCTGAAGAAAAGGAAAACCTACTTGATGCCTATACAATAAGCGTTGATTTAGTTTTGGATTGGGACAAGCAAACAATCAAACTAGTACATCCAACATACATATCATTAATAAAGAAGATTGGAGAAGATGCGTCAATTGAGCTTCCTGGATTTGGATTGAAGAAAATAAAATTCATTCAATCAATTAATAATTTTTCACTCTTTTCTAAAGTGTTTTTGACGGATCGCTTTTTTGAAATTACAGATAAAAAGAGTAAAACCCTATACAAAGGCTATATCCGTGAAATTGGTCTTAAAAGCAGACCGGTAAACTCATTTGAAAATATTGATGATTTCTTGAAAGGTTGGGTTACCGAAACCCCAGAGGAGAGAACAGAACTATATGGATTAGCCTATGATCCAGGTGATGAAGATGGTATAAGTTCACAAACAAAAGCCATTTTATATGGAAATGATCAAAATGCTTGGTTTAGCAGTTTTCATGCATTTGAGTGCATTATAAATAGAATTAAAAACACTTCAAATCTCAATAATGAAGATAAAAAAGTAGAACTAAAACGAATTGGTCGAGTATTGCCAGGAAGCTTGAAAGAGCTTAAACTACATCTAGAAAAGTTACTTGAACTTTTCAAAAAAGACAGAACAAATTTCGTGAAAAGCCCACTTTATTTATGGTTTCTCATTGAGAAGGCAAATTTTGTCTTTGGTTATTTCAATAGTCTAATAAAAATAGCTGATGAACAGATCACGCCGATAAAAAATCTAAAATTTGAGGATGTAATTGATAAAGGAAAATTGACTGAATTAGAAAAAGCAGGACTCAAAAAGTGGAAGAATTACATTTTAACAAAATTAAAAAATATTGAAGCTTGATAACTCCAGAATACATAAATCAGTTAATCAATTTTTACCCTGGTGCAACATCAGAGGATTGGCAATTTAATATTGAATCAACAGATATGCGCAACCTTCAGATAAAGGGAGCTGCACGTATATATAACTTATTGAAACAGCATAAAATAGCTCTACTTGCCGATGAAGTGGGCATGGGAAAAACAATACAGTCTTTAGCTGTAATCACCGCTCTTATTCATAAGAAGCCCAATGCGAGAATTTTAATTTTAGCACCAAGGGATGAAATTGCAAAAAATTGGGAGAAGGAATATCAAACTTTTGTTCGTTATCATTATAAGCATCATGATAATATCATAAAAAGTTCTTTAGGCAGTGAACCTGTTAGAAAAATGGTTTATTGCTCAAACCTATATTATCTAACGCACGAAATTCAACAAGGTTGGGCACAACTATATATAGGAAAAATATCTTCATTTAGCAGTCTATTGGCAAGAAAGGAAGTGGTTCCAATACTAAATGATTTAGGGATAGAAAATTCGAAGCGAATAAAATCACTGTCAAAAAAAGAAGATATAAACAATGAAGTAGCTCATTTATTAAGAACAGAAATACTAAACTATGCAGAAGAGGGAAAGCCGTATTTTGATTTGGTGATTATTGATGAGGCACATTATTTCAGAAGAAAAGATGGTGAAAGCTTGAGGGTTCAATCAGCTAATGCTTTTTTTGGAGATCCATCAAAACCTGAAATTCCTCCAATAACAGAAAATGTACTATTGTTAACTGCTACACCCAATCATAGTTCTTCTAAAGACATACTTAATATTGTTAGTTATTTCACTAACAATTTTAAAGACAAAGACTATAAGGATGTATTAGCGGCAATCTGTGTAAGAAGGTTGAGACGCTTAAGCAAAGAGTCACTAAACAAATACAACTATAGGGAAGAAATTGAATCTCAAAGTAATTTTGAGAATAATCCTCTTAGTGAAACATTTTTCGCTTTATATCAGCATGAACTTGCTAAAAAAGTAAGTCAAAATAAAGTAAAATCTGGTGGAGGTATATCCAGAATGATGAAGTATTTGGAGGGGGTAGAATTTATTCCAATAGAAAAGAATATTGAAAAAGAAAATTCTGAAGTCAAACACATAACTCCTGATTTTACTAAAGGAGAAGATACCGAAATACTTCTAGACATTTCTAAAAAGTATTATAACATATTTAGTTCTAATCCCAAACATCCAAAGTATGATAAACTCGTTCATGATCTAACAATCAATCATTCTGGAGAGAAAACATTAGTATTTGTCAGAAGAATTCCATCTGTAAAAGAAATTGCTAAACGAGTTCTGGAATATTATGACAAAAATATGTGGTCAAAACTTCAGAATGAAGACCTTCAAAAATTAAAATATGAAAATCTGGATAGAAATAGCTTTAACAAATTTATTAAAATAGATAATTTAGAAGAAGAGGAAGAAGATTTGAATATAGTTGAAAATGAAAATCAAGAAGAAGAAGAAGAAGGCAAGATACCATCTTCGAAAGTACTAAATTTATTTAAAATCATTAAGAATGGCCCAGTTGTTAGAACGAGCGCAGCTAATTTCAGACTCCGCTTTAATTCTTCTAAACCAGGTATCTATGGAATGTTTTTCAGCCCTGGTGCTGATTACTATAATTCACCCTATATAAACTTAGTATCACATCGCTTTGAAGTTGGAAAAAAGCATTTGGAGAATTATTTCTTATCCTCATTTAAACATAGAAGCGATAAAATTAAAAATACGATAGTATCAAAAGATCTACAAAGTGTTCTTATGCCTAAGCAGCCTATAAAAGGCGAAGACGAGACAAAAACAGAAATTATTGAAACGTTATTTACTATCTTCTGGAAAGTGCTTTTAAGTGATGATCGGATAAATGAAATAGAAAAGCAGAAAATAATAAATACATATCAATCATATGATTATTATGAGAAAGAGGCTCTATCAAGTTTCATTGAAAAAGGCACCCTTTTGGCCTCAGAAGGTTCTGTTTGGATGTATATGATATTTAGAAAAATAAAAAATGATAATAGACCAATTGAACATTATCAGCTGTTTACCTCTGAGGTAAAGAAAGTGTTAAAGGAAACACGTCTGTATGTCCAAATTCAAGAATCAATAATACATTTTAAATCAATTTATTCAAAAGTATTTGGTATAAACAGCAATAGAGCTCTTTTAGAACAATCTTGGGATAGCTTTAATAACGCTCAACCCATTTATCCATATAATGCAGATAATTCCAATCGTAGCGTTCTAAATTCGTTCAATACCCCTTTCTTCCCAGACCTACTAGTTGCAACATCAGTATTACAAGAAGGTGTCAATTTGCAATATTTCTGCAAAAACATATATCATTATGGAATGTCTTGGACTCCAGGAGATAATGAACAGAGAATTGGAAGAATAGACAGAATGTTTGGAAAAATTGAGCGCGATCTAAATGAAAATAGAAATTCAACTTTGCCAATATATTATCCATATTTAAAAGATACCATTGACGAAGAACATTTAGCTAAGTTTATCAAGCGTAAATACAGAGAAGAGTCACTAATTGATTTAGGGAAAGCATTCAAAGATTCTGCAGATTTTTCTCTAGAAGATAATGAAAATGACAATTGGAGGGAGTATTTAAGAGCGCCAAAAGAAAATAGTATTGAAGATCCATTTCCAGCTAATAAATCTCATTTTGAGAAGGTTAAAGCTTTAAATTATAGTCAAACAAGTTCTTCATTTAATGAAATCCATCATTCCATAATCAATGCAATTAATGAACTTAATAATTACAACCCTAAAGTGCATTTAGTTGATAATGAAGAAAATTCAATAATAATCATTGACCCAACACTGAGAGATAATCGGAAGCAACCTGTTATTATTGAAATAGTTTTCGACCCCATAGGTACAGGCTTCTTAGGTAATGCCATATATTGCCTACGAATGAAAACACCATTAGCGCCAATAACAAAGTTAAAATACTTTAGACAATCATTTTATATAAATGATATCATTCAAAAAAATTATAGTCCAGGCATAAAATTATGTATGGATATTAGTCAAAAGGGAAGTTCTCTTTGGGGAATTTATATGTCTGTAGAATTACCTTTATTTTTAGAAGATCTTAAACAAAACCCCCTCAGTAAAATAGAGGTAAAAAATGCATTTTCACAATTGATAGAAACTGCAGATTTAACAGAGAAAGTTATTCTTGATAATCAAGACGTTAATATAGAAACCCTTAATCTTCCAATAAGAGCAAATAATGATTTGAAATCCATTCACCTTCGTAATTCAAGTAAAACTATTTATACACCTACTTGGAGAAAAGAGGGAGAAAATTACATATATGAAAAAGCGGATTGGAGAAATGTAAATGACATGGAAAAAATATCTATGATAGATAATCATAACAACTTATATATAAAATCAATTAAGAAGAAAAACAAATGGATAATTCAAACAACCTTTTTAGCAGAAGATGCCCAAGAATCGGAAATAAAAATAATAGAAAAACACCATCAGGTCTTTTTTAATAATTTAGGTTGGCTTTAAACTTTTGAAAAATATTTGTTATACACTGGACAGATTGACAAAATATTTTTCAGAGAGTATCTCAATGAGAATATCTTTTATGGCTGGCAATGGTATTGTTGAGAATTGTTTTTTTGCTATGTCTTCAAATTCCTTTTTGGAAAATCTCAGAGGTGATTTCATATTTGTGTTTTTGGGAGAAAGATGCGCTGTATCTCTTAAACTATCATAATAAGCTCTTTGAGCAATTCGTCCACCCAAAAAATCAAAGCCATTTTTTTCGCATATATATCCTGAGCTTTTTTCGTTTGAAATTAATAGCCATTGGGTAAATTCAGAAAACGATTTAGGTATTTTTTGTATTGAACTCTTTATTCTGTGCTTCTTAAATACTTCATTCTGAAGATATTTAATGTCGTTACAAATATCAATGTAAGACGTTATGAAGGGATTTTCAACTATTCCTGACAAGTGCTGCAATGTATCCTTCCGAGCAGGAGTGAAATGCTGTTCTTCATCGAATTCAATAATTCGAGTTCCAATTATCGAGTGATTGATAGCTAATCCATCTATATGATGAGACAAACTTTCAGAAGTAAACAAATTATTGGATTTCAAATCGCTTAATAGATTTGTGTAGCATTTAATCACTGATTGAGAAAATTCATACTCGCGAAAATTATTAGAAAGAAATACATTTGAAGATGATATTGGCTTTCCAATACTTTTAGACAATAAATAGTTTTGTCCGATTAACTCTGAGAATACTTGAAAAAACCTAGTTTCATCCATTATTTTACTTTCGATACTCATTGCTTTAACTTCAATTGGAATATTCAATTGTGGAGTTGACACAATTTTGGAATTTTGAATTGTAGATAACTGATCCAGTTTATTTAATATTGCAACAGAAGGAGATTGAACTCGACCTGAGATATAACCTTTTGCGACCACCGTGTTTATTGGCATACCACTTGAATAGAATTTATACAATTGCTGAGTTCAACTGATAAGTGCAATTTTTAAAAACAAAAAAAGAAAAAAGCTTTGGGGCTTTTTTCTTTTTGCAGAGTAGCGCAATCTTTGGATTGTCTATGTCAAAAAATTACACACAGCTCCGTTATGAGCAAAGATATCAAATTGAAGCATTGCTAAAAGCAGGCTTAAAGAAAAAGGAAATAGCCCTACATGTAGGCGTTTCTCCTTCAACAATTAGTCGTGAACTAAAGCGAAATACAGCCAATCGAGGCAGAACATCTGGTGAATATTTGGCAAAAAATGCAATCAGGAAAACGGCAAAACGTCATAAGGAGAAACACAAACGAATAAAGTTTACCGATGACATGAAACAAACAGTTTCTATCTATCTCAAAAAGGATCAATGGAGTCCAGAATTTATTGCCAAATGTGTAGAATCAGTCTCTGTTAGTTGTGAATGGATCTACCAATGGATATGGCATTGCAAACACACAAATCAAAAAGAAAATATACCATACAAAAGTCTACACAAGTTCTTAAAGCATGGCCGTAGAAGAAGAAAACGTGGTAATTATTTAGATAATCGAGGTATGATCAAGAATAGAACGCCCATCGAAAAACGCCCTAAGATAGTATCCAAGAGGCAACGATTAGGAGATATAGAAGTCGATTTAATGATGGGAAAGAATCACCATGGAGCAATTTTAGTTATGACAGATAGAGCAACACTTCAAACCAAGTTAAAGAAACTGAAAAGCAAGTCCAGTAGAGAAGTAAAAAAAGCAATATCCTCTATCGTGAAATCATGTGTCTATAAAATAAAAACGCTCACCTTTGATAATGATCTAGCCTTTGCTTGCCATGATGATATATCAAAGGAATTTAGTTTAAAAACATACTTTACAAGGCCATACACGAGCCAGGATAAAGGAACTGTAGAAAATAGAATAGGCGTTTTAAGAAGGTTCTTACCAAAGAAAACTAATCTTAACTTTGTTTCAGGTCAAATGGTTGGATTAATCGAAAGAAAACTAAACAATAGACCTGTTAGAAAATTTAATTATCAAACACCTAATCAAGTGCTACTAAATAAAATTGCACTTATTACTTGAACTTACAAATTAAAGAAATCGGTATTATAATAAATGAATGTATTATTCTCTGGATATGGTAAAAGTAGTTCTTTCTCGTTTTCTGGTTTTATAAAACGTTTACCAAAAGTTATACTATGTTTATTGTTTAGTGAATCATTTTCGATGATATTGCCGTGATTGATTATTCTAAAATCACATTTAAATTGTTTAAACTCAAACCCAGTATTTCGTAGAGCGTAATTTAAATTTTCATTTGCTTTACAATCAATGAATAATTGTTTGTTGTGATGATTTTGGGAAACAGGGATGCCAATTTCCTTTTGAATTTTTTGAGCAAGTGTAAAAGGGCGTAGTTTTAGAATAACACTAATCGTTTGGCTACGTTCCAATTTATCGGAAAACTCCCTTTGAATGACAGAATCTAATAAAGATATTTGCGCTCTTGTCAGGAAAACATTGCCTTCGCTATCAAATTTTTCATCGACACCAAATTCTTTTAATTTAGCTTCTAACTGCTTATACTCTGGCAATATTTCATTCGCCAAATCAAATTTTAGTGTATAACGAGTAACTTCATCATTATTATTTTTAGTTTCTTTCAAAGAAGGTGTGCCTTTTACTTGATATGGCTTTTGTAAATTATCAATAATCGCTTTTTGGGCTTCAATCCACTTGAACCAAATTTCTTGTTGGTTTTCGATATTGATGTTGGAAACTATTGATTGCCTGCAAACTTTCTTATATAATTCTTCAAATTCATCTGATGCCCTATTTGATTTACCGCCTTCATTGATGTCAATTATTTTTACTACACAAGTTTCTGAAATGCTTTTGTCAACCTGCGGTGTAAGGATGGCAGTTCTGTATATTGTTTTTTTCTTCTTGTCAATTATTGCTTGGTAAGTGTCTGCAACCGAATACCACTTTACAATTGCTTCAAACTGTCCGTTTAATGTGGGGATAAATATTTTGTGTTCAGCGTCGCTGATTTTTTGAAAATGGCAGTAAAGTTCTTTACCAGATACATCTGCTTTTATTTGGTCAATAGAGAAATCGTTCAATTTATTAAACTCAATAACATCATCAAGCGTAAACCTGATGATGACTACAATTGGGTCTAATCCATAATTAATTTCTGGCATAATAATCAATATTCAACTAAGGTAAATATTCTATGTCCACTCCTCTGTCGTGCATATGCAGAATGCAATTTTCTAACTCACCGTTTTTGAGTTTAATTGTCAAACCATAGTTAGCAAATGAAGCTCCCATAGAATCGTAACCGTAGCCACGCAAAACAATTTTATCATTTGTCTGTTCTATAACTTTCATTTGCTTTGGTGCCATCTGAACATTGTTTTGCCAAACAGGATGATTCCCTTCAAGGTTATATAGTGTAACAGTAACACCTTCGCCTCCTGATATATTAGGCTCAACTTTTATTGCTCTTCCTGCACCACCATGTGGTCCAGATACGTGTCTGCCATTTTCGTAACGTAAATGGTCAGAAGATTTGAAAACGAAATCTAATTTCATATTAATTGTATTGATTGTTGATGAATGAGGAATTGGCAAAAATTGAATTAAAAATTGTGCGATGAGGAAAATAAAGAAGGGTCGACAATGAGGTTCTGTTCATTTGCTATCCAATTGCATTATGGTCTTAATGTTGTTTTTAACCTGAAAAATTAGTGTTTCTTTTTATGTATATTGTCGTCAGCTTGGTCGTTGTTGCCTGGTCGTTGAGTTGCTGAAAACATTTTTTTTAATCCAATTTAGAGCTAAAGATTTGCATGTGTTCTCAAAAATTGCCGTGTAGTCGTTTCTTAATACTTGAATTTTGTCTGTATTTTTTTTACTAAAAAGTTCGTGAAATTTTTGTTGGATATGATTGCTACAAGCCAAGTCCTCAATTTTCAAGTCCTCGTTAAATGTAAAGTCTTTCAAAACTTCAATTGAAAAATAATCAACAAACGAATGAAAAGGTTCTTTGTAATTCGTTTGAATTTTGAACTCAGATAAAAACTCTGTCAAAAGAAGTCGGTCAATTAAAATATATCTGTCTTCGTCTACAAAGTCAGTCGGTTCGTTATTAGTTATTCTATTTGCAAGCCGTCTATTTAAAATGCTTTGGTCTCCAATTAGAGATGAAAAATATCCTTGGACATGGCTTAGAACGTCACCTTTCAACTTGTCAAAGTAAACAAGTTCATCATTTGTTCTAACTTGCCCTGAGAAGGTTGCAAAGATTACTTCTTCTCTCAGTGTGTCAAATGAAAATTGCGGTTTTACTTCTGGTTTATTTTCCTTCTTATAAAGTATGCTTACAAGTGAAAAATCCAGTTCGTTTTCATCAAAGTCATCGTCATCTATGTCGGTAAAGGAAACTAATTGCGGAAACTTTTCATCAATGTGATTTATCAAAGCATCAATGCTTTCCTCCCCGAGCATCTGCCGCATATTGTTCATTGAAAACATACTGCTGGCAATAGCAGTATCAATGCTCCTTTTTGCTTTCTGTGCAATCCTGAATGATTGTTCAATTTGTCCAATGTGTAAGTTGCCTAGAGCTAAGAAGTAAAGAATTTTAGGCTTTCCTACATGCTCATCTTCCGTCATTTCATTTGCTTGCTTGAAATGCTCTAATGCTTTTCTTATAGATTCCGAATCATGTTTCTCTAAAAGTTGTTGTCCTTGTTGTAAGTGGAATGAGAAGTCCATATTTTATTATATTTTTTTGTGTAAGTTTAATGGTTTAACGGTCTTCCATATAATGACCGCTAACGTTCCGCAGCTTTGCAATGATCGGAATTGGGAAATGCAATGCTTTAGATTAGACGAATATAACAAGAAAAACAAATGCCTCAAATCCACGAAATGCTTGTCTTTACTAGCGTGTGCTGTAAGAGGTTATTCATTTTTTTAACAATTATGACAAATGATGCCGCTTCATAAAATCATTCCATTCGTAATCTGTCAAAACAATTTCTTCTTTATTAAATTCATAAATAATATTTGCTACTGTTGGATATTCATAAAAAAATCTAAATAATGAAAGTATTATAATTATATTCGAAAGTATTACAAGTAAATCATAAATTTTAAAATCCTGAAACAATAAAATTGAACCATAGACAACAAAATATCCGAATGTAACTATTATAAATAATGAAATCAACCTAACAAAATAAGAAATTCTCATATAATTAAAAACATAGTTTTCCTTTATATGATTATAGTTCTTTGAACTGAAATATAAAAACAAGTAAACAATTATAACATGAGTAGAAGATAATATATAATTACCAGTAGTAAAAAAGGAAACAATACCACCAATGAGATATAATTGAAAACAATAATCTATATTTTTAGTAAGCTCAGTAAATCTTTTAAAAAATATTTCTCGATGGAGTTCCATGTCTAACTGTTAAAGAGTGTATATTATAAAGTTCAATTTGAACCTTTAAAGTACATTTTTTGGAGCTCATTAAATGAATTCGCTTTATTGCTAATGTATGAAAAATTAGCTACAGAAAGAATTGACAAAACATAATGTAAATTGTATTTTGAAAGAGTATCAAATAAACTTATCACTTTTGAAAATAATGAATCAAATACAAGAAAATGTAATATATAATTTGGCTCAAACATAAATCTTTCAACAACCAAAAGAAAGAATAGCATCGCGCATGTAGCTAATAGAGCTTTATTTAGAAATTGTCTAGTTAAAAATATTTTCAAACTATAATCATTTTGAGAATTGTAGAATAATGATGCATGAATATTATGTTCAGTTATTCCATAAAAAAATGAATTCCGAACTGTTGAATATGCAGATTGTATAATCAAAAGAAAATATAATAAAACAATATTTGTATCCAAATAATATCTCAAAATAACAAATAATAAAAATACAAATAAACTAAATATTAATGATTCAAATTTAGTCAATAGGCTAATTGCTGGGCCTGGCAATTTTGATTCAATCCAAAAAAATAAAATTCGAAAAATAGAATCAATCACTCTAATTAAAAAAATGAAAGTGAGAAAAAATAAAATTGAGTCCATATTGTATATTAACTTTGAATGACAAAAATATAAAAATTTAAATGTTTTGATTTTTCAGAATTTCTAAATTGAGTTGACCCTAACGTTCCGCACGCACCTAAAGAGCCAATTGATTTGTATGGAAAGCTTTAGATTAGACGAATATAAAAAGAAAAACGAATAACTCAAACTCCTGAAATACATGGCTTTGCTGGAGTGTACTGTTAGGTGATGTTTTATTCTATATGCTTGCCATCATAGAAAATCTCTTCCTGCGAAATACGTTTAAATTCAAATGTTTTTCTTTTCGATTTGTATTTGTATAAATACCATTCAAAACTCTCTCGTTGTTCTGCATTTAATCCTCTAATTGCTAATGCTGTTTCATAATTTTGAACTCCTGTAACTAGTATTTGCCTGATCTTACTTCTAGGGAATTCTTTTGCTAATAATCCAGTATAACGCAAAACTTGCTCAACTGCAGATTTACCTCCTCCTCCGTTTTTAAGCTCAAGAACAACTAATTGCATATCAGATGTTTTACCTTTAAAATCAAGCCTATCTTTGCTTCCTTTCGGTGAATGTTGTCGTTCAACTTCTTCAATTCCGAGTTTTTTGTATAGAATATTATCAAAAACATATTCTTCAAGAGCATTTTCGTTTTCAAACAAATCACCCAATTGTGTAACACAATAATTGTAGATTCGGATGTTACTATCCAATTTTAATTGATTAGTATATTCGGGATGAGCAAAGAAACCTCTTTGGGCAAATTCCTCCCTTATTTTAATCTCGTTATTAATACTTCTCTTTTGAATCCCCAAATATTTTAGCATTGAAGATATCTTTTGAGAACGATACCCATTCTCAATTATATCAGTATGAACTTTATCAAAATAAATTTGAAAGCAATCATTAATATTCTTTGACTTCCTTTTTTTCTTTCTTTTAAAAACTTTCAATTCAGGTTCTTGAACTTCAGTCCACTTACCCTTGCCTTGCTTTGATAAAATTCTTGCCATGTAGTTTGAAAAATAAAATATCACCTAACGTTCCTCATAAACCTGAAGAGCCAAAGGAGATGAACAGTATGCTTTAGATTAGACTAATATAAAAAGAAAAACGTATGCATCAAACTTCCAAATATTTGGCTTTGCGAGTGTGTGCTGTTAGAGGCAGAATTTAACTCACATAAAATTGATTTCTTAAAATAAATCGTATTAAAATTATATCCGTTTATATAGTTTCCAAATATTATATAAAACAAAGGGCAAAACAGAGTAAAAGATAAATTCGGAAAAATCATAATATGCCAATACTCCATGAAAGCAGGAAACATGGTAAGGATTGTTTACTTCCCAATATAATTCATTACAGTCAAAAAATGGAACAAAAGGCCAAACATTTACAATTTCTCCACCAACAAAATTTATATATCTATTGGATGAAAAACTGAGCAATAAAAATATCAAATTAAGAATCTCCCAAAATAAATAAGCTTTCTTAATACTAAATCTATTAAACCTTCCTCCCATTAAACTTGATACATCGAATGAATTGCTCTTATTCTTATTTGCAATCAATTGCAAAGCAATCAATGGATGAATCAATTCATGTTCAATTAATAAATTAATCTCATCAAATGACAATGATTTTTTAAACCTATTAGAGTAATACAAAATTAACTCCTTTGATAAAGGAAAAAAAGCCCAACCTCTTCTTATTAATTCATACAAATCAATATTTTCATCCCTTAACTTTAATTTGTCTAAGATTGAAGCTATTTCTTTATTGATTGGAAATGTGCTACTAATTAAATCAGAATAGTCAGAACAAAAAACTGAAACAGCTTTCTTCAATTGTAATTCGCCTATTTTTTGAAGTATTGTAATACTATTTAAATATGATTTATGCAATTGAAAAAAAGCCATAGCTCCAAGCATTACTTCACTTACATTTTTTTCTTTTACAATAAGGGAAAGTGCAACTTCAAGTGAATCATAAAACGCATCATTAATAACTGGTACAATTGTAATAATGGGAGGACAAGGAATTGAAGGTGTCTGCAAAGAATTTGAATTCAATACATTTAAAAGCTGATATTTATTATGCCATTTATCTAACCCCAAAGTCCAAAAATATAGATTTGATTTTTCTTGCAAATATGTCAATTGCTCATAAGTGAAAGGGCCTTCGATTTTTGAACCATCAAATGTGTAAATAGATGCATCGGTCATATAATTTATTTTAAAGATGATACAGAATCTATGCGATTAAATCTATTATCAATAATTTTCATTTTTCGAATTAGATTACTTGAACATTCGAATATTTTGCCATTATACTCTTCATGTTTATCAAAATCCCGATCAATAAAACGTATTGCATTTAATGAAATAAATGAAGTGTCAATAGTCACTTTTGCTTGAGGTTTATTTAACCAGGAAATCTCTAATGTAAATTCAATAGGATTATAATACCATTTTCCTGTTGTTAAGTAAAAAGTATCTCTACATGAACTGGAATTTTGCAACCGATAAGAATGGATTCTGGCTAAAATAGTATGATTACCTTTAAAAAAGAACTCTTGGGTATTACTTTGCCAAAAATAATTTTGATCAGTTACTGTTTTCTCAAAGTCCAATTCAAAATTTTTCTCCACTTTCTTTGAAGAACAACTTAAATTTAAAAAAAGAATGAAAAAAGCAAATATAATATTCAATCTAAAATTCATAATATCAATCATTTGAAATTTGTTTAACACTCATCTTAAGCAAATCTAAAATATAATTCTTATTAGACCATGAAAATGTTGCCTCTAACGTTCCGCACACACCTGAAGAGCCAAATGAGGTGAACGAAATGCTTTAGATTAGACGAATATAACAAGAAAAACGGAGCCTCAAACTCCCGTAATGGTTAGCTTTGCTGGTGTATGCTGTTATGCCTTGCCATTGTATAAGTGATTATCGGATATATCAATAAATACGATTTGAAAAAACTATACTTTTTTTTAGTGCTATTTTATCTTAAATTTACGCTCAAACAAATGTTGCATCATGATTAGAAATTTATTATTATTTTTATATTCAATGCTTTTATCAAATTTAATATATTCTCAATCAATCTCTAATGAGATTCAATTTAGAGAGTACTTAAAATCAAATATTGAAAATTTGGACCCCCTTGAGGGTATTTGGTCTGCTAGCAGTACCGTAACAATCTCAACTGTTACTGATTATCGAATCATTCCTACAAACGAAAGCCCGCAATTTGCAAATTATGCTATTATGAGAAGCGGTGAAAACTTTGTAGTGTTCCTTTTAGATCAGAATTTTAAGCGATCTGAAAAAAGATTTAACAAAACAGCAGTGCCGGGAATCTACTTATTTTCAACAAGTAATCCAGAATGGTATCGTGAAGCAAAAGCAAATGCAATATTAAAAAATGATGGGATTGTTCAATATACTTATCAACATCAATTAGAGCAAGCATCAATGTTAGTATCGGGAATAATTACTCCCATAAAAATAGAAAATGAAACTACTCTTGTAAAATTATTCCCCACAAATAGCGACAAAAAATCTGCAGAAAAACGTTCAGGGACAGGTTTTGCGATTTCTACTAATGGACTGATTGTAACTAACTATCATGTCATTCAAAATTCCAATGAGATATTTGTTAGAGGAGTTAATGGTTCTTTCTCCAAACGATATCAATGTAGTGTTGTTAGTTTTGATAAGAATAATGATTTGGCCATAATTAAAATTGACGACCCTTCATTTGTAAAACTAAGCACGATTCCTTATTCTATTCGAAGTCAATCTTGTGAGGTAGGCGAAAACGTAGGCGTTTTAGGTTATCCGTTAATGGCAAGTATGGGTGAAGAAATTAAATATTCAAACGGCACCATAAGTTCAAAATCTGGATTCCAGGGTGATATTACGACATATCAGTGCTCAGCGCCTGTTCAACCTGGTAATAGTGGGGGGCCGGTTTTTAATAAAAACGGAGACATAATAGGAATAATTTGTTCAAAACACAAAGGTGCAGAAAACGTCACCTATGCGATTAAATCTTCATACTTAATTGCTCTAATCGAATCATTGCCAATACCATATAAACCAAGTGTAAATCAAATAGCACCAGAATCATTAACAAAAAAAATAAATGCTATAGGGAAATTTGTTTATATAGTAGAAAACTAAGTAAGTCTATTTTTCTTCAATAAGAATGTAATTTCTTGATTTACCATATCTTCTGCATGTAAGTTTTTGCAAAATGATTATAAAATTGTTACGCATAACGTTCCGTACACACCTGAAGAGCCAAATGAGATGAACGGAATGTTTTAGATTAGACGAATATAACAAGAATAACGGATGACTCAAATTCCCGAAATGCTTGGCTTTGCTGGTGTGTGCTGTTATGCAACGTTATCTTTCAAAGATTATATCCAGGAAATAAACTGTCAATAACTGCATTTTTTGTTGGTAAAAAGAATATCTCACTTTCTGATTTATCCGTGTACCAATCTTCGGTTCCATATTTTTCAAATCTGAACTTTCTGTGTATTTCGTTTTTTAATGATAACGTTTTATCTCGTCTTATAGCGGCTTCTTCATACTTACCTTGGTTCGCAAGTAATTCTATCTCACGGTTTGTGTCTTCCACACTCAATTCTGGAAAATTAATGGTTGTGAATGATGCCAATGCTTCTTCATAATTTACATCATAAGAAAATCTAGTCCCAGCTTTAGAACATAAATTTATAATCGCAGCAAATTGACTAATGCTTGTATTTGCATTCTCCTTGGATAAGTTTCTTATAATTTCATTTAATTGTATAGTCGAATTTATCATTGTTTGAATTTTTATAATGTTGCATAACGTTCCGCACACACCTGAAGATCCAAACGAGGTGAACGAAATGCTTTAGATTAGACGAATATAACAAGAAAAACGGATGCTTCAAACTCCCGAAATACTTGGCTTATCTCGCG
>Ga0116158_10001208_pt1 | contig 23776 bp, 16 predicted proteins | sample AD_UKC052_MetaG_FD_89883 | JGI IMG/M metagenome (GOLD analysis project Ga0116158, IMG submission 89883) | Active sludge microbial communities of municipal wastewater-treating anaerobic digesters from USA - AD_UKC052_MetaG | ecosystem: Engineered > Bioreactor > Anaerobic > Digestate | place: USA... | reverse complement strand
GAGCAGTCCCGGGCACTCGATCAAGTCTTGGCCGGCGGCGGAACCTTATAAGTCGCCAAGAATTTAAGCGCCTTCACGCCACGAGCGATCCAGAACAGCAGCAAGAAGCCGACGAGCAGGAACAGCGGCCCGGCGAGCAGCAGCTTGCCCCAGCTGACCAGCTCGGCGTCGGTGACCCCGCCCGTGATCGCATCATTGATCGCGTTCAGCCCCATCGCCGAGATATAGACATACAACAGCGGGATCAGCTGGATCAGGATGGCGGCGAGCAGCCCCCATTTCCAGAAGCGGCTGTGGGTGGAGAGGGGGACGCCGTCGTTGAAGCGGGCCTGGAAGACTTTTTGGGCCTTGCCGAGGAACAGGGCCATCGAGACGATGAAGGCGCCGAGGTTCAGGACCAGGAACAGGATGACGCTGACGAGGGTCGAGTAGACCAGGCCGGACGAGGCGTTGCTGACGAATTGGAGGTAGCTGACCGAGAGGCTGAAGTAGCTGAGCAAGCTCTGGAGGGCCGGCTTGACCACGCCGCCGAGGATGCTCGCGGAGATCACGGTCAACAGGAACAGCAGGCCGACGGTGCAGACGGTGGCCATGAATTCGCCGCCGACGCGCTTCATGCTGCTTTGCACGACGCTCTGGCCGGCTCCCTGGGCGCCGGAGGCTGCCTGGGCCGGGAGCTTGACGATCGCCACGAGGGTCGGGAGCACCGAGCGGATGAATAGCAGCATCGTGACGGCGAGCAGCACGATCGGGATCACGCCGAACAGCCAGTCGACCTTCTTGAACAGGGCGGCGATGTCGGTGAAGACGGACGCGTCCTCGACGATCTTGCGGCCGTTGGCGATCAGGAGCGCGGTCGGCTGCTCGATGTCGCCGCGGGCCAGCTGCTCGAGGGTCGGTGCGAACAGCTCCTTTCCGGTGACGATGAAGTCCTCGGCGTGCTCGTCGAGGGTGTCGAAGAATCCGGCGGCGACGGCGATCTGCGGGTTGGTGAATTCGGCGAGCTGGGCCTGGGTGCCGCGCATCAGCAGCATTGCGCCGCCGAACAGGTTGACGCTGACCGTGAAGGTCAGGGCCGCGAGCACGCTGTACTTGGCCAGCATCCCGCCCTTGCCGGGGTACTGCTTGCGCAGCACCAGCGGCGTCGCCAGCAGCAGCACGCCGGCGAGCGAGAACAGGAAGATCAGCCAGCCGATCGTCGCCATGCGCTGGTCCGACTTGGCGATCATCTTGCGGGACATCTGCGTCAGCACCTTGGCCTTGGCGATGCGCACGAGCTTGCGGAAGTCCTCGACCGTCAGCGAGGGCAGCAGCTCGCTGTCCTCCGGCCGGGCGTCGAGCGCGTCGTCGTTGACCGTATTGGGGATGTCGGCGAAGGCCTCGTCGAACTCCTTCTCCTGCGCGATCTCGTCGGGCTCGATCGAGCCGTCGCAGTCGTGGTCCGCCTTCGCACAGGTCAGGATCACGTCGCCGTCGGCGTTGAGCGCGATGCCCTCGCCGAGGTCCTCGACCGGCACCAGATCTTCCGGGTCAACCGGCTCCTCGCCGAAGTCGCCCACCGGGGCATCGGCCGCGTCGGCGGGACCGTCGGCGTCGGGCGCCGCGTCGGGGCCGTCCGCTCCGTCCTCGGCCTTCGCCTCGCCCGAATCGTCGCCCTTGGTGTCGTCGCCTTTGGTGTCGTCGCCCTTGGACTCGTCGCCGCCGGGCTCATCGCCCTTGGTGTCGTCGCCCTTGGTGTCGTCGCCACCGGGCTCATCACCCTTGGTGTCGTCGCCTTTGGACTCGTCGCCTTTGGACTCTTCGCCGTCTGCGGGCTTGTCGTCGTCGGGCTTGCCGTCGTCGGCTTTGTCGTCGCCGGGCTTGTCGTCGCCCTTTGCGGGCTCATCGGGCTCGTTCGCTTCTGGTTGCGCGGGGGCGTCGGGCTCATCGTCGCCCGCTTCCTCTGGCGGGGCCGCGTGCAGCGGGCCGGAGAGCGACAATGTTCCAAGGACCAGGCCCAATACAGTGAGGCGACGCCGCATTGCGTGATGCAATGCCCAAGTTCTCGCGGCGCGTCAAGCGTGGTCGGTGCCCTGTCGGGGCGTGCGTCCGCGATTGCGTTTTGCTTGTCGGAATCGCGCGGTCAATCCTCGGTGGGTGTGGCGATCGCGGCGATCAGGGCATGCAGGGCCGCGCGCAGGCTTGCGGCGAGCTCGGGGTCGGCGACGATGCCGGCCGCATCGAGGTCGCGGCCCGAGACCTGCAGCGCGATACAGGCAGCGGGCACCAGCCTCGCGGACATGATCCTCAGGGTCTCGAACAGTGATGCGTGGGCGTGGGTGGCCCGGGGCGAGGCGTTGATCAGACCGAGCGGTTTGTGCTCGAGCTCCCCGCTGCCGACCACCCAGTCGAGCGCGTTCTTCAGCGCGCCCGGGACTCCGTGCGCGTACTCGGGGCTCGAGACCAGCAGGCCGTCGGCGGCCCGCAGCAGCGCGCGCCAGGCTTCGACCGCGGGTCCCGGCGTATCGTCGTTGTCGGGGTTGAAGTGCGGCAAATCGCCGAGCCCTGCATACAGAAGCACCTCGACGCCGGGCGGCGCGAGCAGGGCCGCCGCGCGCAGCACCGCGGCGTTCGAGGAGGTCGCGCGCAAGCTGCCGGAGATCGCAACGATCTGCATGCGCACGGGTTTATCGGTATGCGGCGGCGCCTGCAAGCGGCGCGTGTGGGTGAGGCCCGGGCGCGGGGTGATCCTTGCGCGGCTCCCGGGCGACAGGACGCTCGCCAATCTGGTATGAGGGGACATGCAGGACGGCGGACGCATCACGGTGCTCGGGTCGACGGGCACGAACTATGTGCTGTCGCGCACGGGCGATGTTTATGCTTGCACCTGCCCGGCGTGGCAGAAGCAGCGGGCCGCGCCGGCGCAGCGCACCTGTAAACATTTGCGGGCCGAGCTCGGGGACGACCACGAGGACCGGCGCGTGATGGCGCCACCGGCCGCGCCGCTGCGGGAGCCTCGCACGTTACGGGCGGGCCGCGAGGCCGCGCTGGCGGTGACGCTCGAGCGTTTCCCGGCGGTGGCGGCGAGGATGCGTGCCGTCTACGACATGCCCTTGCCGCGCCATCTGGCGTACGCGATCGGGTTTTATGCCGGGTTGACGCCGGAGGAGCGCGAGGAGGCGTGGAGCTATCTCGGGTGTGGGCCCGCGGGGGTGAGCGAGTGGTTCGAGGACGACGGGCTGTTGCTGCCGGCGATGGCCGACGAGCGCCTGCATTTTCGCTACCGCTGCGACCCGCCCGAGTTCGTGACGATCTTCAGCGGCAACAGCGATGGTGGGCACTGGGGTCTGTGGTACGACGACCCGCGCGAGCTGCCGCGCCTGGTGGTCCACAACTATGCGCGCGACGACGGCTGCACGGGGGCATGCAAGCCGACGCTGCTCGGCAGCTTGCGCGAGCAATTGTATGATCGTGAAGTGCGGGTCGGCACTCATCCGCACTTGCCGCGGGTGCGGGCCTGGTTCGACGAATGTCATCGTCGCGAGCAGGTGGTCTACCGCGCCGAGGGCATCAAGCCGCCGCCGCCGCGCAGCACCGCCTGCGTCGCCGGGATGGATCCGTGGATCCCGGGCGTGAGCCTGCCGCCGGACCTCGAGGCGTATGACGCGCAGCAGCTGCGTTACAAGACCTTTCGTGAGCGGCCGGCCGAGGCGGCGCCGTGGATCGAGCAGGCGCGGCAGGAGCTCGCGGCGGGCCAGCCGATGCGCGCGCTGTTCCTCGGTCGCGAGCTGCATTACATCGATCTCGACGAGCTGCGCGGGGTCGCCACGGAGCTGCTGATCGGCGCATATCGGGCGCTCGGGCGTGACGCGCTCGCAGGGGTCACGCGGGCCCATCATGATAATCGCGACCTGCGCTCGGTGGGTATCTATGGGCCGATGCCCGAGCGGCCGCCGCCACCTCTGGTCGCCGCGGCGCGCGGCGAGCGGGTCGAGGAGATCGCGGCCTTGCTCGCGGGCGAGGTCTCGCCGGCCGATGTCGCGGCGGCGTTGCTCGAGGTGCAGAGCCTGGCGGGGATCGAGCTGCTGGTGCCGCACGCCACGCCGGCGATGCTGGACGCCCGGGTCGCCGCGTCGCTCGCGACGTTGACGCATCTCGGTGGCTTGCCGGACGTCGCGGACGAGCACGAGGCGGTGATCGACCTGCTGCTGGAGCGCGGCGCCAGCGTGCTGGGGGCGCTCGCGTCGGCGCTGGCGGTCGGTTTGAGTTATCGCGCGGAGGCGCTGACGGAGCGCGTCGATCCGCGGGCGGTCGACGCGGCCGGCAAGACGGCGCTGCATCACGCGGCCGGTGCAGGTGCGACGAAACAGGTCGAGCGCTTGCTGGCCCGCGGCGCGGACCCCCGGGCGAAGGATGGGGCCGGGCGCACGCCGCGGGACCAGGCGCGCGAGCTGTGGCAGGAGCGCCGCGCCGAGAGCCTCGCGGTGATGGCCCTGCTGCCCGAGGCGCCGGTGGTGCTGGCCCGCGGTGATGCGCCGACGGTCGGTGACACGGTGGTGCACGACAAATTCGGGGCCGGGGTCGTCGAGGCCAGCGAGGGCGAGGGCACGAGCCTCAAGCTGAGGATCGGGTTCGCGGACGGGACGCGCACGCTGCTCGCACGATTCGTGCGATTGGCGCCGTGAGTAATAAAGGAGCTCCGTGGTTTTCATGGGCGGGGTCCGCGGCGATCGTCTTATTCGCTGATGTGGCCGAATCGTCACCTGGTCTTGGCCGCGCATTGACGCCGCCGACGAGCGTGTCGTTTAGGTTGTCGCGGCATGCAGCGACTGGACCGCCTCACACGCACCCTCCCTCTTCCTGCCCTGTGGCTGGCATTGCTCGGGCCCGGCGCCTGTGGTGATGATGCCACGGCGACCGCCGAGCCCGGCCAGGACGGCGTGGATGGGCAGGACGGGCAAAATGGGAACGACGGGCAGGACGGTCGCCCGGGCAATGACGGGCAAGACGGGCAGCCTGGACAGGGCGGGCAGGACGGGCAGGACGGGAACGATGGTCAGCCCGGCAACGACGGCAACGACGGCCAGCCCGGCAATGATGGCAGCGACGGCCAGGACTTCAGCCGCGCGCCGCGCTCGGCGGTCGTCGGGCTCGGCTTCGTCGACGACCTCGGCACGGGTGCGACGAACGTGGCCGAGCTGGTCAAGGCGCTGGTGCAGCAGCACGTGGAGGCCAAGCCGCTGGCGGGTTCACAGTTCCCACTGGCTCCTGCCTCGACCGACAGCGTGCGGGCGATCGCGGGGCTGCGGGCCTCGGTGGTGGTGCGCTGGCTCGACCCGCTCGGTTATGTGGATGATGCCGAGGCCCCGCGCTTCGGCGCCAACAACGATTATATCGCGTACTTCGGCGACGGCTGGAACGCGAAGGCCGGGGACCCGCCGCAGTGGCACGGCAGCGGCAGCGCGGGGTGGTTTTGGGTCAATCACGAGTATGTCTCGGGAGATACGCCGACCGGCACGACCGCGCCGACTAGCCAGCACGCGATCCTCGCCGATTTCCTGGCGCGCCTTGGTGTGCTCGGCAACGACGTCGCCAGCGACGTGTGGGACGACGCCTCGCTGGCGACCTACGTGCGCGAGCACAAGCGCCAGGTCGGTGGTTCGTGGCTGCATGCGGTGCAGGACCCTGCCAGCGGCGAGTGGCTGCTCGACCGCGGCGCGGCGGCGGTCCGCTACGACGCCAGCAGCGCGACGCTGACGACGATCACCGGTTTGAGCTTCGAGAAGCCGGACACCGATGACATGGGCGCGCCCTTGCCGGCCAACAACCTCGCGGCCGGCATCATGAGCGATTGCTCCGGGGCGCAGACCCCGTGGGGCACGGTCATCAGCGCCGAGGAGAACGTGCAGGATTATTACGGTGACCTCGAGGAGTGCTGGAGCGGGCAGCAGTTCGTGCTCGCGGCCGGCTGTGATGCGGGCGCGGCGATCGCCCTCGACAATACACCGACCGACGATGGGGCCTTCAGCGTCGGTACCGATGTCAACGCCCGGCACGCGCGCGACCGTTACGGGTATCTCGTCGAGATCGATCCGGGCCAGGCGCCCGGCGAGTATTACGGCAAGACCGGCCCGGGCATCGGCCATCAGAAGCTCGGCAGCATCGGCCGCGCGCACTGGGAGAACGCCACCTTCGCCGTGGACGCCGACTGGACGCTGCCCGTCGGGCAGCCGATGGTGCTGTATGCCGCGGACGATCGGAGGAGCGGAAGGATCTACAAGTGGGTGTCGAAGGGGAGCGTGCAGCCGGGCATGAAGCGGGCGGAGCTGCGGGCGCTGCTCGGCGCGGGTGAGCTGTATGTCGCGCACTTCGCCGACCTCGACCATGCGACCGGCACCACGCTCGCGGGCGGCAAGGAGGCGACCGAGTCCGCGCCCGGGAAGGGGCGGTGGATCTGGCTGTCGACCGCCAATGCCAGCGACGAGGCGCCCAACGCCGGCACCGCGGCGGGCGCGGCGGGCACGAAGGTCGGGGCTGCCCTCAAGGACATGTCCTGGAACGCGATCGGCGGGTTCGCGGGCGACGACGACGTGCGCAAGGCGCTGTTCACCGCGTCCAACAAGCTCGGCGTGATGGAGCTGAATCGGCCCGAGGACCTCGAGTGGAACCCGAAGGACCCGGGCGGCAAGCCGCGCCTCTACGTCGCCTTCACCAAGCACGGCGGGCAGACGGCGCTCGACCAGGACGGTGTGCTCTATCCGCCCGACCAGTGGGCGATGAACGCCCCCAAGCGGGCCGACAGCGTCGGCACCATCTTCGCCATCGAGGAGAGCGACCCGGGCAAGCCCGCCGGCTCGCTGGACTTCACATACTTCAAGGTCCTGCAGGGCAGCAAGGGCGCCGGGGCCTTCGATGTGGCCAACCCGGACAACCTGCTGGTGGACGCGAATGGTGGGCTCTGGTTCGGGACCGACGGGAACTTCGGGACCAACGGTCACGCCGATGGTCTGTACTATCTGGACCTCGACCCGGCGCATCGCGCGGGTCAGCCCGGGGTGGTCAATGCCAGCTGGGGTGTGGGCTTTCGCGTGGTCGCCGGCCCGAGCGATTCGGAGGCGACGGGTCCGGCGCTCAGCAGCGACATGCGCACATTGTTCTTCGCCGTGCAGCACCCCGGCGAGGACCGCTTCTCGCAGTGGCCCGGCACGCCGTGATCGCGGAGGAGCGGTTTATGAGGAGCTCCGAGCGAACGTTGCGGATCGGCCTGTTTCTGCTGTTCCTGCTGCCGATCACGGCGCGCGGGCTGGCGGACGAGCGGGGCGGCGAGCCCGAGGAGGTCGCCACGGCGATGCCCGCGACCGAGCTCGAGGTCTTCGACCCGCTGGGGTATGCGCGGGCCCGTCGCGGCCAGGTGCATAACCTCGAGGCCGGCATTCCGCCGCCCTGTTACACCGCCACCGGCCCGGACTCGAACCCGTGCTGGACCTGTCACACCGATTCGCAGGCGCCGAATGGGATGGCGGACTGGCGGCTGCAGCAGGCGTACGCGTTCTCCGAGGTCGGTATGGACAATCGCTGGTCCAACCTGTTCGTCGACCGGCGGGCGGCGATCGCTGCCGAGCGCGACCAGGATATCCTCGAGTATGTGCGGGTCGACAATTATGGCCCGCTGCGCGCCGCGCTGGCGCAGCGCGCGGATTATCATGGTTATCGCCCGGACCTCGACCTGGCGCGCGGCTTCGACGAGCACGGCCTCGCCCGTGACGGCAGCGGCTGGCGCAGCTACCGTTACAAGCCGTTCCCCGGGGCGTTCTGGCCGACCAACGGCAGCGCGGGGGATGCGTTCATTCGTCTGCCGCTCGAGTTTCGCGGCGCGCGTGATGGGGCCCTGTCGACGGCGATCTACCGCGCCAACCTGGCGATCCTCGAGGCCAGCCTCGCCAGCGATCCTCGGACGCCGGACGCCGCGATCGTGCGCGCGATCGAGGCGCTCGACGAGCGCGCGCTCGGGGTCGACCTCGACGGCGATGGTCGGCTGTCCCCGGAGACAGGCGTGCTGCGCGGTCTGCCTGCGCAATATCTCGGCGGCGCCGCGGATGTGCCGGTCCGTCGCGGGCTCTATCCCGAGGGCACCGAGTTCCTGCACAGCGTGCGCTACCTCGACCCTGATTCGCCGGGCCTGATCGCCGCGCGCATGAAGGAGCTGCGGTACATGAAGAAGGTCCAGGCGCTCGACCGCTGGGCGATGCAGGCGGCGTACACCGCCGAACAGGACGCGCGCGACGAGGGCAAGCTGCCGCGCGCGCGCGGCTCGGCGGAGCTCGGCCTGCGCGGCGATCTCGGCTGGCAGCTGCAGGGCTTCATCGAGGATGCGGAGGGCCGGCTGCGCCTGCAGAGCGACGAGGAGCACCGCTTCTGCATGGGTTGCCACGACGGCATCGGCGTCACGGCGGACCAGACCTTCAGCTTCCCGCGCAAGCTGCCGGGCGCGGCGGGCTGGCGCTACCAGGACCTGCGGGGGATCCCCGACGCGCCGCAGGTCGGTCATGAGGAGGGCGAGATCTTGACGTACTTTCGTCGGGTCGGCGCCGGCGATGAGCTGCGGGCCAACACCGAGCTGCTGGCCCGTTATTTCCCGGGTGGGCGCCTCGACGAGGCGGCCGTGCGAGCCGCGGTGGACCTCGCCGAGCTGCTGACCCCATCCCGGGCCCGTGCCCTCGCGCTCGACAAGGCCTATCGGGCGATCGTCCGTGAACAGTCGTTTACGCGGGGTCGCGACGCGGTGCTCGCTCCGGCGGTGCACGTGCATGCGCACATCGATCCGGAGACCACGCCGACCGCCGGCGCGGCCCACCTCGACGGTCGCTTGCAGCTGCGCTGGCCGTGAGCGCCGGGCCTGGCCGGGTTCGCGGATCTGCAGGTCCGCCATTGCGACCTGCGCGCGGGCGGCCGGGGGCCTTGCGTACGCGTCGGCGATCAGCGATGAGTGATGCGGTGAGGCGGCGCGCGGATCCCGGGGCCCTGTTGCTGATCGCAGCCCTGGCGGCGTGCCGCGGGGACGGCCGCGCCGGTGAGGCGGGCGAGGCGGGCGGCACCGATTCCAGCAGCGGCAGCGGCAGCGATGGCGGCAGCGATACGCAGGGTGAGCCGGGGGGCTGCGACGGCGTCGACCTCGGGCAACGCCAGCTGCGGCTGCTGACCCGCCGCGAGTACGACAATACGATCCGCGACCTGTTCGTGTTGCCGCCCGGGGCCGGCTGCGAAGGGGACGCCTGCGCGGGCGCGGCGGCTGCGTGTGCGCTCGCCTTCGAGCTGCCGGCCGGCGGCCAGACCTGGGGCACCGTGCACGTCGCCGGCAGCTTCAACGCCTGGGCGCCGACGGTCGCGGCCGGCGGGTGGGCCCTGGCCTTCGACGAGGGCGCCGATGTCTGGCGCGGCGAATTCAGCTTCGACCCGGGCACCTATCAATACAAGTTCGTCATCGACGGCGCGAATTGGCTGCCCGACCCCGGTAACCCGGAGGGCGCGCCGGACGGCTTCGGCGGCGAGAATTCGGTGATTGAGCATACCTGTCCGCCGGGACAGGCCGGAGAGTTCAGGCCCTCGTCGTTGTTGCCGGTCGAGTCGCGGCCCGAGGGCTTCGCCTTCGACAACAACGCGGCGGCCGGGCTGGTGACGGCGGTGCACGCGGACGGGTATTTGCGGGCGGCCGAGCGGGTCACCGAGGTCGCGCTGGCCAACCGCGACGGCTGGCTGCCCTGCGCTCCGGGTGATGCTCTGGATGTCTGCGCGGACGCTTTCATCGGGCAGTTCGGGCGCCGGGCGTTTCGCCGCCCGCTCGCGGCCGACGAGCGGGCCCGCTACGTCGCGCTGGTCACCGGCGAGGGCGACCTGACGACGGGGCTGCGGATCGCGCTGCAGGCGATGCTGATCTCGCCGAACTTCTTGTATCGACGCGAGGTCGGCGGCGTCGACGGTACCCTCGGTGGCGACGAGATCGCGTCGGCGCTGGCCTATACGCTGTGGGGCACGATGCCGGACGCGGCGCTGTTCACCGCGGCGGACGAGGGCGCGCTCGCCAGCCCGGCCGGCGTCGAGGCCGAGGCCCGACGCCTGCTCGCCGACCCGCGCGCACACGCGGCCATCGGTGCATTCGCAATCCAGTGGCTCGGCGTCGAGCCCATCCTCACCGCCGACAAGAGCGTCGCCATGTTCCCCGGTGTCAACGTGGCCCTGCGCCGCAGCATGCTCGAGGAGACCCGGCGCTTCGTCACCCACGTGATGCTCGAGGACGGACGACCCGGTGAGCTGTTCGCGGCCGATTACAGCTTCCTCGACCCGACCCTCGCCGAGTTTTATGGCGTGGCCGCCAGCGCCGACGAGTCCGCGACGGCGCCGCTGCCCCCGAACCGCGCCGGCCTGCTCGGCCACGCCAGCGTGCTCGGCACCTACGCCCACTCCGACCAGAGCTCGCCCATCCGGCGCGGCCTGTTCGTGCGCCGTAATTTGTTATGTCAGGAGCTCGGCCCGCCGCCCCCGAACGCGGGCGGGGTCCCCGAGGTCGACCCGAACGCGACCACCCGCGAACGTTTCCGTCAGCACAGCGACGACGATTTCTGCCGCGCGTGCCACCAATACATCGACGAGCTCGGCTTCGGCTTCGAGCGCTTCGACGCGCTGGGTCGCTACCGCGAGCAGGAGAACGGCATGCCGGTGGAGCCGGGCGGCGACATGAACGACCTCGAGGGCCTCGGGCTCGGCACGCACGCGCCCTACACCGACCTGCGCGGGCTGGGTGCCCAGCTGGCGGCGGCCGAGAGCCCACGCGCGTGTTTGTCGCGGCAGTTCTTCCGCTACAGCCGCGGGCAACACGAGGTGTCCGCGGATCGGTGCGCGGTCGATGCATTGACGGCCAAGCTCGGCGAGACCGACGATGTGCGCGAGATGATCGTCGCGGCCCTGACCTCACCTGGCTTTTTGCGCAGGAAGTAAAGACCATGTCCCTACCGACGAGGCGACAGATCCTTCGGGCCACCGCCGCGGCCGGCCTGGCCTTGCCGCTGTGGGGGCTGCGTGGTGGCAACAGCTCGCGCGCCGCCAGCGGTACGGCGCGCCGGGCGATCTTCTTCTACTTCCCCGACGGGGTCGCCGGCCCGAGCCAGGACGGCGAGCCGAGCGAGTGGCACTGCAGCGGCAGCGAGAACAGCTTCGAGCTGTCGTCATTGCTGGCCCCGCTCGGCGCGCTCAAGAGCGAGTGCCTGTTCCTCAATGGCCTGACGATGGGCGCCACCGATTCGGGCTCGCACCCCGGCGGCGCGAAGAAGCTGCTGACCGCCGTCGACGGCGGCAACGGCCCCTCCATCGATCAGGCGCTCGCGCAGACGGCCGGCAAGGACGCACCGTTTCGTCACCTCTACCTCGGGGCGATGGCGGCCCAAAACTCGCCCTCGGGCGACAAGTTCATCTCGTACCCGAGCCCGGGCCAGACGCAGGCGCCCGAGGACGACCCGCGCGCCGCATTCGCGGCCCTGTTCGGCGCGGGTGGCATGGGCGGCGGCATGGTCGACTCGGCCAAGCAGCGCGTGCTCGAGACGGCGATCGCCGACGCCGAGGCGCTGCGCTCCAGCCTCGGGGACGTCGAGCGCGCCAAGCTCGACCTCCACCTGGGGTCCCTGCACGAGCTCGAGAAGCGCCTGCAGGGCCCGATGGGCGGCGGCGGGGCCTCCTGCGACGCGCCGACGATCGACACCAGCGGCTTCGGCGACGGCCAGCTCTACGACTCCGCCCGCTTCCCCGCCATCCTGCGCGCACAGACCGACCTGATGGTGCTGGCGATGGCCTGCGGCCTCACCCGCGTCGGCGTGATCCAGGGCTCGCAGCACACCAGCGAGCTGGTGATGTCGCGCTTCGAGGGCACCGAGATGTTCACGCCCGACTTCGACATGCGCAGCCACCAGGCCTCGCATTACGGGCCGAACCACGACCTCGGCAAGCCCGAATACGCGGCCTACGTGAAGCATCGGCGCTGGTGGGTCGAACAATTCGCGTACCTGCTGCAGCAGCTCAAGGACCGCCCCGACCCGGAGGGCGGCGGCAGCATGCTCGACACCTCGATCGTGCTGCTGTGCTCCGAGGTCTGCGACGGCAATACCCACCTGCACGACAACATGCCCTTCGTGCTCGCGGGGCGAGCCGGCGGCGCGCTGAGCCCGGGGAGATTGTTGACCTTCGAGGGCCGCCGCCACGCCGACCTGTTGCTCACGATCGCCCACGCGATGGGCCAGGGCTGGGCCAGCTTCGGCGAGCAGAGCTCCGGTCCGCTGCCAGGCGTGCTCGGCTGAGCGCCGCGCCACGGGACCGACGTGCACCGTCCGGACGCTCGTCCGACGGACACCGAGATTGTCGCGTCACCTTCATACGATGAACGATCGGCCCGGCGTCGCAGATAAGCGGCGCTCCTCACGCGGTCGGCCGATCGGCCGTATCCTGGCAGTGCCCGCGCCCCGCACCCGCGGACCTCTCGTCGTTACGCAGGACATGCCGTATAGTTGTTCTGAACACGGTTCGGCGGGCGTTGCGCGGCCTGGCCGAATTTCTCTCGTGGGCTTTGATTCGGGGGGATTGTGATGAAGGTCGATGTGCGTGGGCGTAATCCTGTCGAGGAAACCGGCGAAGGTTCGCGGACCATGATGTTCGCCCACGATTTCGGCTGCGATCAAAACATGCGGAGATATTTCATCCGCGAGACCCTGGACGCCCCCCGGGCCTGAGCCGCCATGGACGACTTACTACGATACGCGCCCTGTGGCTTCCTCTCGTTCGCCGACAACGGCGCGATCCTTCTGGCCAACGCGACCCTCGCTACCTGGCTCGGCCACGAGGTCGCGGCGCTGGCCTCGATGCGCGTCGAGCAATTGCTGCCGGCCGACGGACGCCTGTTCTTTCACACCGACCTGTGCCCGCTGCTCAGGCTGCACGGCAAGGTCGCGGAGATCGCGCTGACCCTGCGCCCCGCGGCGGGCGAGGATCTTCCGGTGCTGCTCGGCGGGGTGCGCCGCGAACGCGGCGGGCAGATGGTCAACGACTGCGTGATGCTGGTGGTCCGCGAGCGCAGCCGCCACGAGGAGGCGCTGCTGCTGGCCAGAGAGGCCGCCGAGGAGGCCCATCGCACCCGCGTGCGCGCCGACAAGGCGCTGCTCGAGCTGCAAAAGCTCGAGAGCATGGGCACGCTGGCCTGCGGGGTCGCCCACGACTTCAACAACCTGCTCGCCGCGATGCTCGGCAGCGCCGAGCTGGCGCTGCTGGACCTCGGACCCGAGCACGTCGCCCACAGCTCGGTGACGGAGATCCTCAACGCCGGGCGACGCGCGGCCGAGCTGACCGGGAAGATGCTGGCCTACTCGGGCCGCGGGCGCCTCGCGGTCGCGCCGCTCGACCTCGGCGCGCTCATCCGCGGCATGGACCTGCTGCTGCCCGCATCCATCGCGGCTGGCGTGCGCCTCGAGCTGCAGCTCGACGAGCGCCTGCCCGCGGTCGAGGCCGACGCGGCGCAGCTGCGCCAGCTGATGGCCAACCTGGTGCTCAACGCCGCCGAGGCGATGGGCAAGCCGAGCGGCCGCGTCACGGTGCGCCTCGGGCTGCGCCGCATCGACGCGGATTATCTCGCGGCCTGTTATCTCGCCCATGACGCGAGCCCGGGCGAGTATCTCGCGCTCGAGGTCGCGGACGAGGGCACGGGCATGAGCGAGGCGACCCGCTCGCGCATCTTCGAGCCGTTCTTCACCACCAAGTTCACGGGTCGTGGTCTCGGCATGGCGGCGGTGCTGGGGATCGTGCGCGCGCATCAGGGGGCGATCCGGGTGACGAGCCATCAGGGCAGGGGCACCACGGTGACCGTGCTGTTGCCGCCGGTCGCGGCGGTGGCCGCTGCCGTCTCTGCGCCGCCGCCGGGGATCGCGGAGGCGAGCCCGGCCACGAATGTGACGGCGCTGGTGATCGACGACGAGCCGGCCCTGCGCGCGGTGGTCCGTCGCCTGCTGGGGCGCATCGGTTATGGGGTGGTCGACGCGCCCGGCGGCCAGGAGGGGCTCGACCTGCTGGAGAAGCGGCCGGATATCTCCTGTGTGCTGCTCGACCTGACGATGCCCGGGCTCAGCGGTGAGGAGACGCTGCGAAGGATCCGCGCCCGCTGGCCGGCGCTGCCGGTCGTGATCATGAGCGGGTATACGGCGCAGGAGATCCGCGAGCGCCTGGATGAACCGCAGTCCGTCGGGGTGCTCGAGAAGCCGTTTCGGCTCGCGGACCTGCGACGGGTGATCGGCGAGGTCGTGACCCTGGACGCTCCCGCCCTCGGCGCGTCGCGCACCGGCTGAAGGCCGCATTGATTGCGCCCTGCGGGCCAGAAGCGCGAACAGCTTGCTCACCAGGCCAGCGCAGGAGCTGCGGTATGGATGCGGCAGGAGCCCTCCACGATGAAGCGCAATGAATCCGTGTCGACCATCATGAGCACGATCCTGGTGACCGTGCACCTCGGCAACAAGCTCAGCGAGGTCCATGCATTGTTGCGCGAGCACAAGATCCACCACGTGCCGGTGATCAGCGGGACCAAGTTCATCGGCCTGCTGACCGCCAGCGACCTGCTGCGCGTCAGCTGGGGCGACCCCTACTCGCACGACCCGCGCCAGGTCGACATCCTGCTCGACACCCAGGCGATCCGGGATGTGATGCAGGAGGACGTGAAGACGATCCTTCCCACCGCGACCATCCGCGAGGCCGCGAAGGCGCTCGCCGACGGCAGCTTCCACAGCTTGCCCGTGGTCGAGGCGAACGGTGACCTCGTCGGCCTGGTCACGACCACCGACCTGATCCGCTATCTGCTCGAGCAATATTAAGAACAGAGCGGCTCGCGCTCGGCCGCGGTCGGCAGGGCGATCTCCGTGGCGAGCAGCAGCGGGCTCGCCAGCATCTCGCCCTGCCACGCGTCGAGGATCGGGAGCTGCGTGAGCGTATATTCCAGCACCCAGCACAGCTCGAGCAATTCGCGGGTGAGCGCGGCGGTCCAGCGCTCCGGACGCAGCGCGTCGAGGGGCGAGGAGCGCTTGCCGGCGCCCTTCTTCATGCGATAGTCGAGCCATGATTTGACGACCTGCAGGCCCGACACGCCATAGCCGATCACCCCGGGTGATACCGGGCCGAGCTGGCCGAGGCCGACGTGCAGGACCTGGCGCGAAGGATCGTAATGGTGGCGCTCGGGATAGTCCTCGGGGGTCCCGGGGATCGGCACGAGGACCGTGGCGGCGCCGGTGAGCACGAAGCCGTCGTCCGCGGCACGCAGGCGCTCGCCGTAGGTGTGCCAGCGCAGCAGGGCGCGCCCGAGCCCGGCGCCGCGATCGAACAGCGCACGGTCGCGGGTCAGCGGCAGGCGCGGCCCCGGGAGCTGCAGCGGCTCGGCGAAGCGCCGCACATAACCGGGATTGGCCAGCACGGCATATGCATAGGCGAAGAGTTGCTCGGGGTCGGTGAGCCGTCCGTGGGCGAGGTTCAGCGCGGCGACCAGGCCGGCGGCGACGTTGGCCCGGGTGCCCGCGGGGTCGCGCCACAGCGGAATGATGTCCTTGCCGCCGCGATTACAGAAATAATCCAGGTCGGGCACATGGGCGGAGACGGTGGCCGCCGGGCCGTCGCCGAGCACCTTGGTCAGCAGGCTGGCGAGGTAGAGCTGCCGATCGCCGAGGATGTGCCACAGCGGCGGGCGCAGCCGATCGCCGAGCCGCTCGTCCGCGAAGGCGTGCTGGCGATCGAAGGAGCGAAACCCGTAGCGCAGGATCCGGGGCGCTGCGGCCGAGCGCGGCAGATCGGCCAGCGCCGGCTGGGCCGTTCCGGTCAGCAATAGCGGCCTGGGTGAGCGGCGATTCACCGTCCAGGCCGCGGTCTCGCGAAACGCCGCGGCGCGATCCGGCGCCACGAGCAGGGCGGACCAGCGCGCACCGAGCAGCTCGTGGGTCTCGGCGATCGGCCAGCGTCGCTTGTATTGCACGCCCGAATGTTGCCAGGGGAAGATGTCGCGGATCCTCGGCCAGGCCGTATAGTCGGCCCCGGCCGGATCGCTGGCGACCATCTCGGCCTGCCAGGCGCTCGCGGCGGGCAGCCAGAAGTGATCGTTCGGGAGAGAGCGCTGGCCGTCGCAAGCGGCGAGCTTCTCCGCGGCCGAGCCCGGGACCCGGCGATACCAGGTGTTGGCCGGGGTGGCGCTCGCGGGGGCGCCGGTCCGGATCGCCGAGCCGATGGCCACGGCGATGAGGATCGCAAACACGTTCTCGGTCTTGCGCGCGCCCTTCTGGTCGCCCTCGAGGTCGAGCACGTAAAATTCGTCGGCGGTGCGACGCAGCTGCTCGCGCATGCCCGCGAAGCCGGGGCCGCGCAGGTAGGACGACGCGGTGATGAAGGATACGAGGCCCGGCGCGCCGTGGCGCTCGAACACCCGCCAGGTCGCCCAGCGCCAGAAATAGACGTAGAGATTATACAGGTTCTTGAGGTGGCCGCCGCCGCCGGCCTCGCGCGTGGGGCCGGCGTAATCGTCGATCAGCGCCCGGATCCATCCGGCTTTGTGGCCACTGCGGGACTCGGCGGCTTCGCGCTCGTAAGGCGGATTGCCGACGATCACGGAGATCGGCGCGTCACGTCTGGCCCACGCCGCGCTGGCCGTCTCGCTGGCGAGGGCCGGGTCGCCCGGCGCCTGCGAGGACGCTTCGACCGGCTGGAGCGTGTCGGTCCAGTAGACGCGCAGGCGCTCGGCGCTGCCCTGGCCGTCGCGGCCGAATACGAAGCCGGTGCGCTCGAGCGCGAGGCCGAGGCGCAGGTGGCAGACGACATAGGGGGCGAGCATGACCTCGAAGCCGTTGACCCGCGGCAGCAGGTGCTCGCGCACATAAGCCTGCCAGAGCTCGAGGCGGCGGGCGGGGTCGTGGCCCGCGTGCACATACTCCTGCATCATGGTCGCGTGGATCACCTCGATCACGCGCAGCAAGAAGGTGCCGGTGCCGGTCGCCGGGTCGAGGATCTGCACGAAGGGCTCGTGGGGGCCCACGCCCGCGGGGATGGGGATATTGCGGGCGCGGGAGAATTCGGCCCAGGTGGTGGTGTCGGCGAGGCCGAGGCGCAGGCCGAAGCGCTGCTGCAGCGCGGTATGTGCGGTATCGACGATATGGGCCACGACCTCGTCGGGCGTATAATAAACGCCGCGTTGTTTGCGGAGCCGGGGGTCGTACTCGTCGAGGAAGGCCTCGTAAAAATGGATCGCGGGGTCGCGGATCGGCGCGCCGTTCGGGCCGGCGAAGACCTCGCGCACCGGTGTGTCGGCCAGCAATGTGATGATGTCGGCGACGATCTCGTCGAGCTCGGGGCCGAGGCTGGCGCCGACGAGCCGCTCGAACAGCTTCGCGAGGAAGGGCGTGGTCGTCGGTAGCAGCGCCGGCAGGTGCTCGCGGGTGAAGGGCAGCGTGGCCGCGTGGGACAGCCAGCGCGCCGCCAGCAGGCCGTAGGCGAGGGTCTGGGCGAGGTCGTCGACGAAGGCCTCGGCGCCCGGTTGGGCCGGCGAGTTCGCAAACGAGGCCCGCAGCGCGAGCAGCTCGCCGCTGCCCGCCAGGGCCTCGGCGGCGAGCTGGCGCGCGGCGATCCGCTGCAGCTCGCGGGCGCGCCGGGCCAGGGCCGCGGCGAGCTGCTGCGGCCGCGAGATCGCGCTGCTGCGGCCGCGAGAGGTGGACGGGGGCGGCATGGCGTCGCTGGCCATCTTATGCGCATGGTCGCGCGCGGCCAAGCGCCGCGAAGTGACTATCCGTGTTCGCGGCGGGCGGTGCGTCGTGACAGCGAGGCGATCACGGCGAGCAGCTCCAGCGGCTCGACCGGCTTGGCGACGTGATTGTTGAAGCCGGCGAGCAGGGCCCTTGTGCGGTCCTCGGTGCGGGCATAGGCGGTGAGGGCCACGGCCGCGACGTCGCCGCCGGATTCGGGGCTGCGCGCGCGCACGCCGGCGATCAGCGAGTAGCCGTCCTGGTCCGGCATGCCGATGTCGGAGATGAGCAGGTCCGGGCGCCACGACTCGCACTGCTGCAGGCCCTCGGCGACCGAGGTGGCGAGGTTGACGTGGGCCCCACATTGCTCGATCAGCGTGCGCAGCATCTCGCGGGTGTCGGCCTCGTCGTCGACGATGAGAATGCGCAGACCCGCGAGCTCGGGCGGGATGGGGAAGCCGGGGCCGAGCCGGGACGGTCGTGATGGACTCGCGGGGCTCGGCGCGCAGGGCCCGGCAGCGGCCAGCGGCAGCCGCACGGTGAAGCTCGCCCCGTGACCGTCGCCCTCGCTGTATACGCCGACCGTGCCGCCGTGCAGCTCGACGAGCTGGCGGACGATCGAGAGGCCGAGGCCGAGGCCGCCGTGGGTGCGGGTGGTGGCGCCGTCGGCCTGGCGGAAGCGCTCGAAGACGTGGGGCTGGAAGTCGAGGCCGATGCCGCGACCGTTGTCGGCGACGGTGAGCTCGATCGATGCGTCCAGGCGCTCGACCAGGACCTGGACGCGGCCGCCCCGGGGCGTGAACTTGACGGCGTTGGAGAGCAGGTTCCAGACCACCTGCTGGAGGCGCTGGGCATCGCCCATCACCGGGCAATTCGCGGCGGGCATGGATTGCAGGCGGATGCCCTTGGCCTCCGCGGCCGGGCGCACGGTCTCGAGCGCCGCCTCGACGACCGACTGGAGGTCGACGACCGCGACCTCGATGCGGAGCTTGCCGGCGATGATGCTGCTGACGTCGAGCAGGTCCTCGATGAGCTGGGCCTGGGCCCGGGCGTTGCGCTCGATCGTCTCGAGCGCCCGGTCGCGCTTGGCGGGCTGCAGGCCGCCGAGCCGCAGCATCTGCACCCAGCCGAGGATCGAGGTCAGTGGGGTGCGCAGCTCGTGGCTCACCGTCGTGAGGAACTCGTCGCGCAGGCGACTGGCCTCCTCGGCCTCGCGGCGGGCGATGCTCTCGAGCTCGAACAGCCGCGTGCGCTCGGCCTCGACGCGCCGGCGCTCGCTGACATCCTTGAAGACGACCGCCACCTGGCGCAGCGTCGGCGGGCCGACGCGACTGGCATAAACCTCGAACCATCGGTCGAGGCCGGCCGCATAATCCTCATAACGCGCGGGCTCGCCGGTGAGCGCGACGCGCCCGTATAGTTGGTACCAGGCCTTGTCGAGCTGGGGCATCAGCTCGTTGGCGGTCCGGCCGGCGGCGCCCTGGAGCCCCGTCTGAGCCGCGAATGCGGCGTTGGTCTCGATGAAGCGATAATCGTAGGGCTCGCCCGAATCATCGAACAGGATCTGCAGGAGGCAAAACCCGTCGTCGATGGATTCGAAGAGGGTGCGGTAGCGCTCCTCCGAGGCGCGCAGGGCCGCCTCGGCGAGTTGCCGCCGGACCTCGGCGCGCACGATCTCGGTGACGTCGTTGCCCTGGGCGAGGATACCGGCGACGTGGCCGTCGATATCGCGGATCGGCTGATAGATCAGGTCGATGTAGGCCTCGCTGAGCGGCGCGCCAGGCTCGCGCTGCAGGTCGACCTTGAGGCCGCGACCGACAAAAGCCTCGCCGGTGGCGACCACCCGGTCCAGCAGCTCGAAGTAGCCCTGGCCCTCGACCTCGGGCAGCGCCTCGCGGACCGGCTTGCCGAGGATGTCGCGGTGACCGACGAGCTGGAAGTACGCGACGTTGGCGAGCTCGAACACGAGGTTCGGGCCGCGCAGGAAGCAGAGGAAGCCGGGCGCCTGCTGGAACAGGCCGAGCAGGTGCAGCCGCTCGCGCTCGGCGCCATCCTGGCGCTCACCGACATATCGACGCACCGAATCGGCGGTCGCCGCCGAGATGCAATCCGTCAAAATTCGCAGCTCGCGCAGGCCCGGCTGCAGCTCCGCCTCCTCGAGCATTTCGAAGATGCAGTCGCGCAGCAGGCCGTACTCGCAAACCACGGCGTCGAGGTCGAAGCCGAGGCGCAGGCGCTGGGCACCGTGGGCCACCGCGGTGCGATTGATCCCGAACAGGCGGTCCGGCGGCCAGCCGTCCTGCTCGAGCGCCAGGACGAGCTCGTGCAGGAAGTCCGGGAAGTGGTCGATGAGCTCGCTGCGGCTCAGCGCGGTCGGGGCGAGCGTCACCTGCACCCGCCGCGAGAATCGCTCGATGAGGGCGTCCCGCCGCGCCGCGAGGAATGCTGCGAGCACCCTCATCCCTGCGCCTCTCGCGGGCGCGACCCGAGCAATTCACCGCTGTCGATATCTGACTTCAAGGTCCCTCGAACGCCGTCCGGCGGCAGTTCACGGTCGGTCACCCCCGTCGATCTGTAAAGGGCGCATTGCCCGCGCTGGCGCTCAATGGGTCGCCACGCCGAGCACGAGGCCGAACTGCGGCATCGGGACGCACTCGCCATAACCGACATTTCAGCCGAGTCGCGTGACCAGCCCACGTCTTCGCTTGCTGATATGCCATGCCTGCACCGCGGCCGCGATCACGGGCACGTCGATCCGCAGCGCGAGGCCGCCGCCGATCGTGAGCAAACCCCTGACCTCGGGCCCGAACCCGCGCATCGCGGTGAGGCAGTGTCGCTGCGGTCGGCGAGGCCGCCACGGCCGAGGTGATCATATCCGGGGCCCATACCATCGGTGTGCGCAGCGACGATGGTATCGTCCGGCGACAGAGACATGGTGAAGCACTCCTCGCAGATTTTATGTGGCTTGTTCCTCTTGAGCGTGGTGTCGGGCTGTACTGAAGACAACGTGGACCCGACCACGGATACCGGGAGCAGCAGCGGCAGCAGCAGCAGCAGCAGTAGTACGACCGACGTCGGGACCGGGGCGACGGTGGATCCGCCCACGACGGGGGAGAGCACGAGCACGACGGACGCGAGCACGACGGATGCGCCGACGGGTCCGGGTACGACGGATGTGTCGTCGACGACGGATGGGTCGACGACGACGGATGGTTCGTCGACGACGGATGGGTCGACGACGGATCCGGGCACGAGCACGGGCGTGATGTCGGTGTGTGGCGACGGCAACGTCGAGGGGGCCGAGGTCTGCGACGACGGGGTGAACGACGGCGCTTACGGCGGCTGTGCGGCAGACTGTCTGGCAGCGGGGCCGAATTGCGGCGACGCGATCGTGAACGGGCCGGAGGCTTGCGACGACGGCAACCTCGAGGAGGACGACGGGTGCACGAGCGCCTGTGCGCCGCCGAGCTGCGGAGACGGCATTGTGGAGATGGGCGAGGAGTGCGACGGCGACGACCTCGGCGGGGCCGACTGTCTCGGGCTCGGCTTCATGGATGGCGCATTGAGCTGTGCGCCGGGCATGTGCACCTTCGACGTGAGCATGTGCGGGTCCGGCTGCGGCAACGGGGCGATCGAGGACCCCGAGGTATGTGATGGCGCCGATCTGGGCGGCCAGAACTGCGTCGGCCAGGGCTTTTTGGGCGGCCAGCTCGCCTGCGCGGCGACCTGCGACGGTTTCGACACCGCGATGTGCAGCAACTGCGGCAACGATCAGCTCGACATCGGCGAGGTGTGTGACGGCGCCGATCTCGACGGCAACAGCTGCGAGGCCGAGGGCTTCACCGGCGGCACGATCGCGTGCGCGGCGACCTGCGACGGCTTCGACACCTCGATGTGTTTCAGCTGCGGAAACGACAAGATCGATGGTGCGGAGGTCTGCGACGGCGCAGACCTCGGCGGCAAGGCTCTGTGCAGCGACGCCGATCCCAATTTGTATGCAGACGGCAATGTCAGCTGTGTGGCGACCTGCGACGCGTTCGACACCAGCCAGTGCGACTCGGGCGACTGCTGCGACGCCAAAGCCGACAACGGGTGCCAGATCCCGACGATCGAGGCGTGCGTCTGTACGCTCGATGCGTTCTGCTGCGTCTCCTCATGGGACGGTCTCTGCGCGTTCGAGGCCGAGACGAATTGCGGGGCGGTCTGCCTGTGAGCCGGCGGGCTCGGCCCCGGCGATTCATCGATCGCCGGGGTCGAGTGGATCGTCAGGGGCCGATCATGCCGTGGGCGAAGGCATAGCGGGTCAGCTCGGCGCAGCTGTGGGCGCCCAGTGAGCGCATGAGGCTGGCCTTGTGATACTCGACGGTCTTGCGCGAGATGTGCAGCACCTCGGCGGCCTGCTGGGCGGTGCGGCCCTCGGCGACCAATTGCAGCACCTCGCGCTGGCGGGTGGTCAGCTTGTCCGCCAGGGTGCCGTTCGCGGGCGCGGCCTCGCTGAGCAGGGTGCTGAGCTCGGGGGTGATCGCCTTGCAGAGATAACGGCGCCCCGCGAGCACCTCCTGCACCGCCAGTAGCAGCTCCGCGAAGGGCGAGCGCTTGATGACATATCCGGCCGCGCCGGCGCGAAAGGCCTCGCGCACGAATGCGGGCTCGTCGTGCATGGTCACGAATATGGCCCGGGTATGCGGACATAAGCGGGCCAGCTGGCGCACCACGTCCAGGCCGTTGAGGCCGGGTAGCGCGATTGCGAGCATGACGAGGTCGGGCTGCAGGCGGGTCACTGCCGCCAGCAGCGCACGCCCATCGGCCACGTCGCCCACCAGCTGTACGTGCCCCGCGAGCAGGTTGCAGAGCCCGTGGCGCACGAGGGTGTGCTGCTCGGCGACCAGGACACGGGGCAAGGTCGCGGACGTCGAAACCGCCTCGCTATCCTTTGCTCGCTCCTGGACCTCCACTCGATTCTCGGTAAGAGCCGTCGTGATACTCATGAGGGGCTCCTCCCCCGCATCGGCAGAGCTCGCCAGGAGAATTGTTGAGTTTCTCGCGCCGTAACCGGGGATCGGTGTTCTGTCGGGGAGAAATTGGGTGGATGCGCATGCTCCGCAGAATCGACGGTGTGGCTGGAGAACGGAGATTCCAGGGAAGTTCCGAGGTCGCGGGTCAGCTCGCCTGCGCGCGGGTGTATAAGCGGGGCATGTCTCTCACGTTCTATTATGGGTCCGGGTCGCCCTTCGCATGGAAGGTCTGGCTCGCGCTCGAGCACAAGCAGCTGCCCCACGAGTTCAAGCTCCTGAGCTTCGACCGCAAGGAGCACCGCACGCCGGAGTTTTTGGCCATCAACCCGCGAGGCAAGGTCCCGGCGCTGGTCGACGGCGAGCTGGCGCTGTGGGAGTCGGGCTCGATCCTCGAGTACCTCGAGGAGCGTTACCCGGAGCGGCCCCTGCTGCCGAAGGACCCGGCGGAGCGCTGGCTGGCGCGAAGGATCGCGGCGGAGGCCGACAGCTACCTGCACCCGGCCCAGCGCACGCTGTTGATGGCGACGCTGTGGACGCCGGCCGCCGAGCGGGACCCCGCGGCCATCTCCGCCGCCCAGGACGCCGTGCTCGCCGAGTTCGAGCGCTTCGCCGGCTATCTGCATGGCGAATGGTTCGCCGGGGCGCTGTCGATCGCGGACTTTGCGGTGTACCCGTATCTGCGGCTGATCAAGCGGGTCGAGGAGCGGCTGCCGGAGTTCGCGTTCTCGGGGCGGTTCCCGGCGAAGATCTCGGCGTATATGGAGCGCTTTGCGGCGCTGCCTTATGTCGAGAAGACTATGCCGCCGCACTGGAAGGCGTGAATGTCTGGGCCGTGCGCTTGCGGGCGTTTTGCCGGAATTTGCCTTGAGAGGGCTGGTGCATGCGAGGGCCGCCAAGTCCTCGCGCTGGTGCTTCGCTTCGCTCGCAACAGCGCTGCGGATTGGCGGCCCTCGCATGCACCAGCCCTCACACGGAAAGTCCGTGAAGCGCGCG
>Ga0116158_10001207_pt1 | contig 23778 bp, 16 predicted proteins | sample AD_UKC052_MetaG_FD_89883 | JGI IMG/M metagenome (GOLD analysis project Ga0116158, IMG submission 89883) | Active sludge microbial communities of municipal wastewater-treating anaerobic digesters from USA - AD_UKC052_MetaG | ecosystem: Engineered > Bioreactor > Anaerobic > Digestate | place: USA... | reverse complement strand
TTTTCCCTTTCGGAATTTCGGAGAAGTATTTGTCAATTAATTTTTTAGTTTGGTCAATATCAATGTCGCCGGCAACACAAAGTACTGCATTGTTGGGAACATAATAAGTTTTGTAGAAATCTCTGAATTCATCTATCGTAGCTTCATCGATATATTGAGCAGAGCCGATGGGAGTCCACATATAAGGATGCTCGGTGTAAGCCAATTCGAAAGTTTTTTCCCAGAAGGAGCCGTAAGGTCTGTTATCAATAGATTGTTTTCTTTCTTCTTTAACAACACTTCTCTGGGTTTCTACACCAACCGTATCAATTTTAGCGTGAAACATTCTATCCGATTCAAGCCACAAACCTAATTCAAGCTGGTTTGACGGAAGAAGAAGATAATAAAGCGTTTCATCGAAAGAAGTATATGCGTTAAGCTGTCCGCCTGCATTTTGAACTATATTGTCGAATTCACCTCTTCCTATATTTTCGGTTCCTTCAAACATTAAATGTTCAAAAAAGTGGGCAAAGCCGGTTCTATCGGCGTCTTCGTTTTTAGAGCCGACATGATATGTTACGGTAGTAGCAACGATTGGAGTTGAATTATCTTTATGAAGTATTACGTGTAGCCCGTTCGGTAAATCGTATTCGGTAAAATCAATTTTTCTGGACTGAGGCTGCACAATTACTGCTGTAAAAAACAGCAATAGAGGTAGCATGAATTTCAGTTTCATATTTTATCCTTTTTTATTCTGCAAAAAGTGTCTTAATTTTCGATTAAATTTAATAAAAGTAATGAACTTATAAAAAGAGATTTCCATCTGCGGTAACACTAATTAGGGAAAATGATGAAAAAATATTCTGTTTTTACTATTCTATTGTTTTTTTTAAGCACTCCTATCTATTCACAGCATTTCCAGGTATCCGGAATTGTAACCGATTCGGAAACCGGTTTGCCACTTATTTATGCAAATATCAGAACCGCGGATCATTCAATTGGAACTGCTTCCAATAAAGAAGGAAAATTTGAAATCAAAATGAAAGAAGGTTCTCATGTTATCATCACTTCTTTTCTCGGTTATGTCTCGGATACAACTTTTGTTGAAGTAGTAAATGATTTGAAAGAGATAAAAATAGCTCTGAAACCTTCTTTTATTAATCTTTCTGAAATAACTGTGTTGCCGGGTGAAAACCCTGCTAACGAGATTATAAGGCGGGCAATAAAAAGAAAGCATGAACGAGATGAAAAAATTGAGTCGTATACTTTTACAGCTTATACAAAGGGCGTTGTTAAATCCACAGAAGAAGTAACTGCCGGGCAGAGTTCGATTTCAATCGGTGTTGGATTTTCAGACTCGTCGGAGTTGAAGATTAACGGAATACTTGAAAACCAGAGTATCGGTTATTTCAAAAAACCAGATTATTACAAAGAAAAAATTATGGCAAGAAAACAAACTGCAAACTTTCCTTCCACGATAAACATTCTTACCGGAGGTAGAATTATACAGGATTTTTATTCGGACGACACACGATTTTTCGGCAGGAAGATAAACGGACCTTTGGGTGATAATTCATTAAGCTATTACTATTTTTATATCGAAGATACAGTATCAATAGATAATCAAAACGTTTTCAAATTATACATGGTGCCGGATGATTCGCTTGACCCCGGTTTTGTGGGGCACGTTTATATATCCGGTAATAACTACGACCTGTTAAAAGTTGACCTTCAACTAAACAGAGCGGCTAATCCTGGAGGTTTGTTTGATACTATTTCAATTTTCCAGCAGTTCTTCCCGTTTGGTGATTCGCTGTTTATGCCGGTTGACTACCATTTAATTGTATCCGCTAAAATATTAAACTTGATTAAAATCGGGTTTGAATTGAATACAATTCTTTACGACTATAAAATGAACATCCCGATAGATGAAAAACTATTCGATATGGCAGTTCTTACTGTAGTACCCGATGCTGATGAGAAAGATTCAACTTACTGGGATGTAATACAAAAAATACCGAATACATTTGAAGAGGTGAATGCTTATAACCGGATTGACAGCGTTCAAAATGTCCAATTAACATTTTGGGAGAATTTTTCATTTCTTTCTTCAAGAATAGAAGTGAGTAAAAATTTCTCCGTTTCGGCACCGTTGGGGATGTACCATTTTAATAGAGTTGAAGGGCATTCAATTGATTTCGGATTTTTCGTAAATAATGCTGATAAAAACAGGTTGAACTCTTCACTCGTTTTCAATTATGGTTTTGCAGATAAAAAACTAAAACACGATTTTGATTTTACTTACCTGTTCGGAGACTATAGAACATATAGACTAAATCTTGGGGTGTATAATAAAACCAACAAACTGTATGAAACATCGAAAGACTATAGCGAGTTTTTATCCTCCCTGCTTTCACTTTTAAGTAAGGATGATATTAATGACTACTACTACTCCAAAGGGTTCAGTATTTCTTTTGGAGGTGAAGTTCTTCCTTTCCTTTCATTATATGCTACGGGAATACATAACGTTGATAAAACGGCTTATGTAAATACAAGTTTTTCAATTTTTGCAAAGAGTAAAGACTTCCGGGTTAACCCCGCTGTTTATGAAACCATGTTGAATTATCTTAAGTTGAACTTCAAAATTGATTTCCGTAAATATTTTGAGGACGGTATGAATAGAGTGCGAATCAGCCAGGGAAAAAATTACGCGATACTTGACGGCACTTATACATTTTCAGGTAAAAATCTTTTTAACAGCGATCTTGATTTTAACACAATCGATTTAAAATTGAGCGGAGTGTTTAATACATTCAGTAATACAGCCATTAATTATGTTATTAGGGGTTTTTACACGGACGGAACTCTTCCGCCGCAAATGCTGTATGCAGTGCCGGGAAATATTAATCTTACAAGTACCGATTTCACTTTCAGAACTCTCGGGTTTAATGAAGTCTTCGGAGATAGAGTATTAACGTGTAATTTAGAGTACAACTTACGAGATGATTTTTTCAGATGGCTCGGTGTTCCGTATTTAAAAACTATGGAACTACAAACGAAATGGTTCTTCAACGCAGCCTACTCGGATATTGGCAGGAAGAGTGCAGCTATATTTTCAGGGAGTACACCGATTTATAAAAATCCTTTATTTGAAACAGGCTTTAGCGTGGGACATTTATTGTTTCCTATTCAGATTTCGTTCGCATGGAAATTAAACCACACGGAGATTAATAGTTTTAGAATCGGGTTGTCATCACTTATTATTAATTAGAGACGGAATAAATGAAAGTCGTAAAAATTAAAAACAGAGATAAAAGTTATACTATAGGTAAAATTATTTGCCTCGGCAGAAACTATGTTGAGCATATAATTGAACTCGGGAATACCCAATCGGAGAACCCGGTGATTTTTTTAAGACCCCCGTCGAATGTTGTTTATTCGGGAGATAAAATTGTATACCCGGGTTACTCAAATGATATGCACCATGAAACCGAGCTTCTGCTGTTGATCGGAAAAACAATAAAAAATGCCGGTTATAAAGAAGCTGAAGAAGCTATCATCGGTTACGGCGTAGGACTGGATATGACTTTACGCGACATACAGAACCATGTGAAATCAAAAGGACATCCGTGGGAAATATCGAAATGTTTTGACACTTCGGCGGTTATTTCCGAATTCATAGCAAAAGAGGATTATACTGTAACACTTAAAGAGAAAATCACTTTAACTGTAAATGATGAAATCCGCCAGAATGAGCCGTTGAATAAAATGATACTGAAACCGGTTGAAGCCGTTATGTTCATTTCAAAATACATGACGATTGAAGAAGGGGATATTGTCTTCACAGGAACACCGGCAGGTGTATCAAAGGTGGAAAAGGGGGATAAACTTAAAGCCGAAATAACAAATATAGGTTCATTGGAAGTTGAAGTTATATAGTTTTTCTATTAATTGAAGCCGTGCTTTGTAAAAAGGAATTTAGATAGTTTTGATACTTTTGTGGTAATGAAGAGCGTTAAACCACTCCTTCATCCACAAGTACAGAAATATTTTGGTCCCCCTGTCTTGAATATTATTCCGCTGCTTTCTTTTTATCTCTTGATGTAATAAAGTAGAAAGACGGTATTACTAAAAGTGTCAAGAATGCGGAAGCAATCAATCCACCGATACTAACTATACCGAGCGGAGTACGCATTTCACTTCCGGCAGAGCCTATCCCGAGAGCCATCGGCAACATACCGAGAATTAAAGCAAGCGTTGACATTATAACCGGTCTTAGTTTGGTAGGACAAGCTTCAATCAGCGCATCCTTAGGGCTCATGCCTTGTTCACGTCTTAATTGGTTTGTGTAGTCAAGCATAAGTATAGCATTGTTTACAACCAAACCTATTAGCATGATTACACCCATTAGTGAGCTAATACCAAAAGCAGTATTTGTGTAAAACATGAAAATCACAACACCGATTAATGCAAGCGGTAAAGTAAGCATTATCGGTATCGGTTGAACAAAACTTTCAAGTAAAGCTGCAATTAATAGATATGTAAGAATAACCGCAATTAAAAATGCAAACACCATGTCCGCAACCATTTCATTCATCATTTTAACATTACCGCCCCATGTAATGCTGTATCCGGGTTCAAACTGAATTGTTTCCAACCTTTTATTGATTTCCGAAGTTATGTCTCCCGTCGGAACCCCGGCAGCCGGCGAGCCTGTAAACATAATTGAAGTATATTTATCCCTGTGAAGAATCCTTGTGTATCCGGTTGTAAAACGTACATCAGCAATTTGAGAAATACGCAAGGGACCAACTACAGGGGAAACCACAACAATATTTCCAATTTTTTCAGGTGAATCAACAGCATCATCTTCAAGCGTAACTGTAATGTCATACTCATTGCCGAATTCGCGGTATTTTGTCGACTGTAATCCTTCAATAGCCGAGCGAACAGTTAATGCAACTTCTGTAACTGTTAAACCGGCTTCGGAAATCTTTTTCCTATCGGGATAAATTGTAATTTCAGGTTTCCCGGCACGCGAACTTTGATCAAAGTTTGTTAAACCGGGTACGTCTTTAATTTTATCCCAAATTGTGTTTTTGTATTCTTCTAATTTATTTAGGTCCTGTCCTAAAAGGTACAATTGAATAGGTGCACCGCCTTCTCCCATTTCGTCCCCGATATCAACTTTGATTTTAACATTCGGAATATCGGCAAATTCTTTCGTAAATGTATTAACTTTACTATGTACGCTAACATTTCTCTCTTCAACATCCACTAACTGGATATCCATCTTCGCCATGTTTGCACCAATATCAAGGTTGCTGAGCTTACCGATGTCGGTAATTATATGTTTGACTTCCGGATGTTTTTCAATTCTTTTTTCTATTTCATTGATAACTGCAGTTGTTGCCTCAAGGTTATAACCTTCGGGGAGTTCTATTTCAACTTTTATTTTCCCGTTATCCATAAAGGGTAAAAATTCAAATCCTAACCTTGGACCGTAAATCATCATCACAATTATCAAAAGAACGAAAGAGCTTCCGAGGACGGCACCACTAATTTTTCTATTCTTTAATATTGCTTTTAACACTTTACGGTAATACTCATCAATACTATTTAACCAGGATTCAATTATATCTCCCAGTTTACCTGTTGCTTTTTTCTTTATATCCTTCGGTAGGATTAAAGAAGCAAGCATCGGGGTTAATGTAAAAGAGAACAACAACGAAAACAAAGTGGCAAACGTAGCGGCTAATGCCAATTCTTTTAGATACTGTCCTACTATAGAAGACATACTTGCTATCGGGATGAACACCACAAGGTTTGTTAATGTTGCTGCCAATACTGCAACTGTAACCTCGGCTGTTCCGTCGTATGCAGCTTCTTTATTTGTTTTACCCATTGCCCTGTGCCTGAATACGTTTTCAAGCACGACAATAGAATTAGCCACGAGTACCCCGATTGACACCGAGAGCCCCATCAAAGTCATCATATTCAACGAAAGATTAACTGCATTCAATAAAAGGAATGTTGAGATTATCGAAGCCGGCATCGATAGAGCAATAATAAAAGTTGAACGAATATCGTGCAAGAAGAAGAACAAAACTAACGATGTAAAAAGAATTCCGAGATAGATATTACTCATCGTATCGTCGGCACTGCTCTTTACGAAATCGGATTCATCATTAATTATTTCAAGGTTACATCCTTCAGGTAGTGCTGCAATAATATCTGGCAGTGATTCCCTTATCGCATTGGCTACATTAACAATATTCCCTTCCGGACTTTTTACGATACCAAGCCTGATAACGTTTTCATCTTTTACTTTAGTTTTATTATTAAAATAAACAGACCTTTGCCTGATTTCTTTTCCGGCATCTTTAACTTCGGCAAACTGGCGTATTTTCTTAGAACCGAAAGCTGTCGGAATTTCCAGCTCGCTGATTGCATCTGTTCCTGAAAATTCTCCTTTAAGCCTAACGGTGTATTCCTGGTTATCCAATCTGAAATATCCGCCTGGAATATCCATATTGTGTGCTCCGAGAATTTGTACGAGCTGCGGTAACGAAACCATGTTCTCGAATACGAGTCGGCTGTCCAATTTTACCTGGATTTCCCTCTCCTGTCCGCCAGAAATATTAATATTGGCAACACCTGATATTTGAGAGAACCTGTCTTTTAAAGTTTTATCTGCAATTTCATAAAGCTGGCGCGGGTCAAGATTACCGCTAAGGATTATGTCCATTACAGGAAATGCTTTGAAATCGACTTTTTGAATTATCGGTTTTTCAATATCGTCCGGTAGTTGAGTTAAAATAGCATCAACTTTATCCTTAACTTCCTGGTTCGCGATATCTACTTTCTTTCCTAAAGTAAACTGCAAGATTACGATTGAAGCACCATCAAGGGAATATGATTCAACCCTGTCAATCTGGCTAATCGTTGAAACTGCATCTTCAATTTTTTTACTGATCAAAGTTTCAACTTCTTTTGGACCGGCACCGGGATAAATAGTTTGCACCGTTACATAAGGTATTTCAACATCGGGGAATAAATTTAGATTTAAAGAATAAAAACCGATGGCGCCGAAAATTATAAAAACGAGAATCCCTACTGTAGTAAGTACGGGTCTCGTGATAGATACTTTTGCAAGAAACATATAAAGTCCTTTATTTAATAACTTTTACTTTAGTTCCGTTTTCAAGCCGGGCAGTACCTGAAACGATCAATTTTTCACCTACTTCTAACCCGGTTTTAACTTCATAATCAAGTCCGCTGTCCATTCCATTTGTAACGTATTTCTTTTGGGCTTGTGAATCTTTTTCAACAAATAGGAACATCCCTTTTTCGTCGGATTTAACAAGGTTTCTTGGAAGCACTATTGCGTTAGGGTTTTCGTAAGTTAAAATTTTTGTCTCAACCACTACGCCGGTTTTAATTTCGCGGCTTGAGTTATCGAATTCTACTTCCGCATAAAATGCCTGTTTGTAAGGGTCGGCTGATAGCGATACTTCAACAACTCTTCCTTTATAGGTCTTACCGCCGAATTCGATAGTGGCGGTCATTCCGGTTTTAATCTGGTTGATTTCTTTTTCCGAAATCCACACTTTTGTCCTTACTTTATGAAGTTGTGCTATTGTAAAAAGAGAGGTTTCACTTTTTACGTTATCGCCTTCTTTTACTTTAACGTCAGTGATAATACCGTCAAAAGGAGCATCAATATAAATCAATTGTTTTTGAATTTCGTAGTTCCTTTTATTAACAAGGTATTGCGCTTCGGCACCTTCAAAATTGGATTGAGAAGTTTCACCGGCAGCAAGAAGTGCCTTCATTCTTTCGTACGTTTTTTTCGAATTTTCATAAGCAGTTTTTGTCTGCTCATACATCGAAGCCGGGTTATCGGTTGCAAATTCCACAACAACGAAATCCTCTTTTACAAAAGTTCCGGGCTTCGCGTTTATTTTAATTATTTTCCCGCCTATCATTGCCCCTTTTGTAGCTTCTTTAACACCGGTGATTTTCGAGAAGAAACTTAAGTGTTTTTCGAATACTTGTGTTTTTACCACTTCTACTTCAACGGGAACCCCTTCCTCCTTATGAATTTGTTCTATGCTTTTTGCTTCTTCTTTTTCTTCGCCGCAGCCGTTAAGAAAAAACAAAGTAATAACGAATGAAAAAAATACCGGAAGCATTTTTCTAAACTTATAAAATAACATCTCTTTATTATCTCCTTTATTTCTCAATTTCATTTATCTGGAAACTTTTTGTTGTGCAATTGTAATATATTCATCCTTAACCGAGCCGAGTAATAGTTCAAGTTCGGATTTTGCATTAATATAATCGTAAACCGATTGAAGAATATTTGTTTTTGCCTGCCTTAATGCTATATCGGCATTCTGGATTTCAAGCTGATTGCCTGTTCCTTCTTTATACCTTATTGTTGATATTTCATATGCTCTTTCGGCAAGTTTAACATTTCTTCCCTGTGCCTCAATAACTGATTTAACTCTTTCAAGCTCAAGTATTTTTGCTTTTACCTGAACGGTTACATAATCCTTCAACTGTTTAATCTTTTCGTCGGTTTGTTTAACTGCTATCATAGACTGCTGAACTTTGTTTTTTGTCTGCGTTCCTCTGAAAAGATTAATTGAAAAACTCAACCCAACCATAGCACTTGAATAGTTTTGAAACTTGAAATCATCCGATGAACCGGAATAAGAATAATTTCCGAAAGCAGCAAGACTGGGCCAATAATCGGAGCGGTCTAAATCAACAAATGCTTCGTCAACGTCTCTTTTCAGTTTGATTGATTTTAAATCAAAGTTATTTGTCAGTGCTGTTTCCGTAGCATTCATCATATCGGGGATAATTTCTTCGGAATAGATAAGTTCCCCTTCAACATTAATATCTTGTGAAGGATTTATACCGAGAACCATTTTAAGGTTATCTTTAACGTTTTTCAAAGTGTTTTCAATTTGCAGCACTACCGGGCGTATATTTTCAACCTGAACTTCTGCTTGAAGTGCATCGAATTCGGAAACAAGTCCCTGCTCGTAAAGGGCTTTTACATTCTTTAGATTATCCTTTGCGTTTTCAAAACTCGCTGTTGTAATTTGCAGAATGTTTTTCGTAAGCAGAACACCGTAAAATGCTTTTTTTACATTTAAAACGGTTGAACCAACTTCGCTTTTCAGTAATTCTTGCGATAAGTCAAGATATATTTGTGATGCACCGATACCTCTGAAAACAGCCGAGTTAAATAGTATCTGGACAATCTCGGCTTTAGCTTCGTAATTATTTGTCTGTGCAAAAGATTGGAGTTTTGTTTCAACAGGTAAATACTTACTATTGTCCTGTGGAAGCAGGTTTTCTTTAAACAAAATACCGTATGAAGCATTCGTAAGTAATGCTTCAAAATCCGGGAAAGGTGTTTGCGGTTTTTCTACCAACCTTGAATAATTAGCCGATACATTAACAGTAGGAAGTGCATAACCAAAAGCCTCTCGTACAGCGGCTTCAGCTTTTTCAACTTCCATTATGCTGATTTTTACCTGATTGTTGTTATCAAGTGCAAGCCGGATTGCATCTTCAATGTTTATTGTTCTTGTTTGGGCAAAAACATTAAAAATGAGAACCGGTGAAAAAAAAGTGATTATTAATTTTCGGAATAGCATAGTTCCACTCATTCCTCTTTCTATGTATCAAATTTTGAAAAATTAACCGCAAAATTATGGAATTCCGCTTTAAACAACTAACCAAATCTTGCGGTATTATGATTATACTTTTGTGATGTTTGATGAACTGCAAAATAGAATGATGAACGGTATTAGCAATAACTTTTATGCCCGAAATCATAACCTGAAATTTCCGTTTTCATTCCAACGTGTAAAACGTTAATTTTCGTCGTTCAATTTTAATATTTATACGGGATTTTAATGAAAGTAGCATTTGTAGGCTCTGAAGTATATCCATTTGCAAAAACCGGTGGACTTGGGGATGTTCTCGGGTCGTTACCGAAAGCAATTCACAAACTTGATAACGATGTTAAAGTGTTTATGCCCAAATATGCTTGCGTTGATCATGATAGGTATGACTTGAGCTACTGCTGGTCTATTGGTGAAATCCCGGTACGTGTTTACGGCAAAGTACACAGTATTAATGTTTATACAACTTCATTGCCCAACTCCACGGTAGATATCTACTTTATCGATTATCCCCCTTTTTTCAACAGGCATTTGCTGTATACCAATGACGGGGATGAAGATGAAAGGTTTATCCTGTTTCAAAAAGCTGTTATCGAATCCATGCAGCGAATGAAGTGGATACCGGATCTAATTCATTGCAACGATTGGCAGTCGGCTCTTATTCCATTGTATCTTAAAGACAATTACAGTTGGGATAGAATGTTCGATAAAACAGCTACTCTTCTCACAATTCATAATATAGGTTACCAGGGTAGGTTTCCTAAAGAAACAATGTTCAAAGCCGAAGTACGTCCCCAGCTTTTTTACGAAAACGGACCGGTTGAAGTCTGGGGAAGTTTTTGTTTCCTCAAAACCGGGATAATGTATGCAGATACTATTTCTACCGTAAGCGAAACTTATGCTAAAGAAGTAACAACATCCGAATACGGCGAAGGTTTGGAAGGAGTTTTAAGGCATCGGATAAACGATTTTTACGGGATATTGAATGGGGTGGATTATACCGTCTGGAACCCTGAAACAGACAAACACATTCCGTTTCATTTTTCAAGAAAGGACTTAAGCGGTAAGTTAAAAAACAAAGAGTACCTGCTAAAGGCTTCTCATCTTCCGAACAAAAAAAACGTTCCGTTGATTGGAATTGTTTCCCGGTTGGTAGCTCAAAAAGGATTCGATATTTTCCAGGATGCTGTAAGTGAACTTATGAAAAGGGATGCTTTTTGGATTATTCTCGGAAGCGGGGAAGACCGTTTCGAGAACCTTCTAAGAAGTTTATCCTATGCCTTCCCTGAAAAAGTATATACTTATTTGGGATTTAATAGCGAGCTTTCCCACCTTATCGAAGCAGGCTCTGATATGTTTTTAATGCCGTCAAGGTATGAACCCTGCGGATTGAACCAGATTTATAGTTTACGTTACGGGACGGTTCCGGTTGTTAGAAAAACAGGTGGATTAGCTGATACGGTTCTCGACTGGCACGAATACCTTCACCGTGGTTTTGAAACAGGTACAGGTTTTTCTTTTAATTCTGCAAGTCCGCAGGCTCTCATCTCAACAGTTGATAGAGCAATAGAGACATATCACAATAAAGAAGTATGGAATAAAATAATTGCTAACGGAATGACGAAAGAATACTCATGGGAAGTATCCGCAGAGAAATATATGGAGGTCTATAAAAAAGCTATTAAGAACAGGAAAGGATAAATTACTTATCCCAACTCCCGTTTGACATTTGACGTTTCACGTTTGACCCTTCGTGTTTCCAATCTGTTTCAAATGCTTCAATGCAAAGAAATCGAATAAACTATTAGGTAATAGTTTTAAAAGATACGTTCCGAAAACAATAGGAAAGGGGAACTGAATTATTCTTTTTTCTTTCACCAGACCATTGTAAATAATTTCCACTGCTTTATCTACCGGCATAATGAAAGGCATCTCGAACTCGTTTTTGTCAGTCATCGGGGTTTTAACGAAACCCGGTTTTATTGTTATAACTTTAATCCCTTTTTGTGCTAATTCAATCCTAAGACTTTCCAGATAGATTGAAGCTGCGGCTTTACTTGCACAATAAAAACCACTTTTAGGGAAACCGCGTCCATCGGCAAGACTTGAAACCCCGGCAATAATTGAAGGTGGTGTTTTTAATATGCTTCCCGTTAATGCTTCAACACAATAAATTAATCCCATAACATTTATGTTAAATGTAACCTCTGCTATTTTTGAGTCAACAGTTTCAAGTGAAGTTCTGGCACTAACACCCGAGTTCAGAATGGCAGCATTTATATTGCCGTGTTTATTTGCAATTTCCCCGAAAACTTTTCGGACATTATTTCTATCGGAAACATCGCACTCATAAAAAACGGAAGAACCGCCGTTCCCGGTTATTTGGGCGGATAGTGCTTCAAGAAGGTTTTTTCTTCTTGCTAAAAGAATAAGTTTGGCTCCATCTTTTGAAATCCGCAAAGCAAGTTCTCTTCCTATACCGGATGATGCCCCTGTTATTAAAACCGTTTTACCCGTAAATTCCAATTTTAACTCCTTTGTATTGAGAAACGAATGAATAATAAAAAAAATCAGCGAATGATAAAACTTTTCATTTCATGAATAAATTCTTATCTTTGCTCAAAAATTATTCCAATGCTTGAAAACAAATTATACTTTGTAGATAATGTAATAGTAAACCGGGAAATAAGCGATACTCATTTCTGTTGCGACCTTTCAAAATGTAAAGGAGCTTGTTGTACCCTTGAGAGTGAATTCGGCGCTCCGTTAAGAAGGGATGAAGTAGAAAAAATCGCAAACGTTATTCCGGAAGTGTTAGAGTATTTATCGCCCGAACACCGGGAGGTACTTTCCAAAGGTTTCTTTGAAATTAAATATGAAGAATATCTTGTTAAAAGCATAAATAATAGAGCATGTGTGTTTGCTTATTTTGATGACGGTATTGCAAAATGTGCTATAGAAAAAGCATATTTTGAAAAAAAGACATCCTATAGGAAACCGATTTCATGTCATTTGTTCCCGATACGGGTATCAAGTTTCGGAACGGATGTTTTAAGATATGAACGGTTTAGTGAATGCGCCCCTGCTCTTGAAAACGGAAAAAAACTAAATGTTACAATAATGGATTTTTGTAAAGAATCACTTGTTAGATTTTACGGAATAGAATGGTTCAATAAAATGAAAAAAGTTTTCGGTAAATAACTATGTTATCAATTTCTCAAAGATTAAGTCAGCAGCAAAAACTTTCACCACAGCAGATTCAATATCAGAAACTGCTCCAGTTGAATACTCTTGCACTTGAACAACGGATTAAAACAGAACTTGAGCTTAACCCGACACTGGAAGAAGACCTTGAATTAAAACAGGAAAAAGAAACAGATGAATTGAACCAGGAAATTGATAATGACGATGCTTCCGATGATTTCGGGGAAGATAGTGAATTCGTCCTTGAAGATTTCATGAATGACGAAGATTATTTCGACGAGTCATCCTACTTGAATAGGGGACAGGGGGAAGAAGATAAAGTTCAACCTGTAGCACCGGCACGGGAAACATTGAGCGACCATTTGTTAAACCAGCTTTATATGATTGACGTAGATGAGCGACTTACTATTCTCGGTGAAGAAATTATAGGCAACCTGGATGCAGACGGTTATTTGAAACAGGATATTCAAAAGATTGTTGAAGAACTTGCAATGTTCCAGAATATTGAAGTAAGCCTGGAAGAAGCCGAAAAATTATTAAAAAAGATTCAGCTTTTTGACCCGGTCGGAATTGCGTGTAAAGACTTGCAAGAATGCCTCCTGGTTCAACTTCAAAATTCTTCATTCGACCCTTATTATTCCTACCTTGCAGAAGTAATGCTTAGAGAGTATTACGAAGATTTTGTTCAAAAAAGGTACGATGTACTGATGCACCGGATGCAGCTTACGGAAGATACACTCAGGTCTGTTCTCGATATAATTCAGAGACTGAATCCCAAACCCGGCGAGGGGAATATATACGCAGCAGAGCTTAACCAGATCTCTCCCGATTTTATTATTGAAAAAGAAGGGGATAATTATATCGTAACTCTTAACGATAGGGCACTTCCTTCTATTACTATTAATAAAACTTATCTTGAAATGCTTGAAAGCAACAAGGGAAAGAAGAAAATCAACCCGAGGGAAAAAACCGCATACAAGTTTTTACGGGAGAAGTTTGATTCGGCAAAATGGTTTATAGCATGTATTGAACAGAGAAGAGAAACCTTGCTGAAGGTTATGAGGGTAATTCTCGAAAAACAGTATATGTTCTTTGAAAAGGGACCTAAATACTTGAAACCTATGATCTATAAAGACATAGCCGATGAAATACAAATGGACATTTCCACTATCAGCAGGGTTGTAAATGGAAAATTTGTTCAAAGTCCCAAAGGAATTCATGAGTTGAAATACTTCTTTAGTGAAGGACTTTCAACCGACAGCGGTGAAGAAGTATCCAACAAACATATTAAAGAAAGAATCAAAGAAATACTTGATACTGAAAATAAAAAATCACCATTGAGTGATGATAAAATTGCCGATATGCTGAACAAGGAAGGGATTCATATTGCAAGAAGAACCGTTGCAAAATATAGAGAGCACATGAGGATTCCTGTAGCCAGGCTTCGTAAGGAAATATGAGCATCCTATTAGATGTTTTAATAATTATATTTTTCTTTTTTTTGTTCGCCCTTTTTCATTCAGTTTTAGCTTCAAGAAAGATAAAAGTGTTTTTCAGTGAAAAATACTCAGGGCTGCTTCCATATTACCGTTTACTTTATAACATAGTATCGTTTATTAGTTTTTATATTGTCTATTCAATTGTACCCAAGCCGGATATTAAAATTTATGACCTTAATTCACCATGGGATTTAGTGATTCTTATTCCGCAGTTTCTTTCGCTGGCAGGAATTTTATGGACAATAAGGTATTTTGATTTAATGGAATTCCTCGGTATTGAACAAATATTGAAAAGGAACCGGGAATTACCCGCTACTATAGAGCTTGACGGAAATAAATCGCTTCATTTTAGAGGACCATATAGATTATGCCGGCATCCTTTATACTTTTTTATAATACTGTTTTTAGTTTTTCGCCCGACAATGACACTGTTCTATCTAACTGCCTTTATATGTATTTCAATTTATTTTTATATTGGTTCGTATTTTGAAGAAGAAAAACTAGTGGAAGATTTCGGAGAAAGCTACATCAATTATCAAAAAACAACACCGCGGATTATCCCGTTTTTACATGTTTAACTAACTATTTAAAGAGAGATGAAGAGAATATTTTTAGTTTTATTACTTTGTTTGCTTCCGATTATTGCCGTTAAACCGCAGGCGAAGGAAGTAATAGCCACAGTCGGAAACTACTCAATTACACTTGAGGAGTTCAAAAAAAGGTTTGAATTAACACCGCAATATGATGCAGGAGGAATGTATCGAGATGAAATTGCTCGCAGAAACTTCCTGTATTCGATGATCGCAGAAAAACTGTGGTCTCTAAAATCGGATGAACTCGGGTTGGATTCAACGACTTTAATGCAGAATACTTTTACCGCGCTTGAGAAAATGTTTATACGCGACGGAATATTTAAACAGGTCATTGAATGTAATGTTCATTTTGACGATACAGATATAATGAGGGGGTTTCAAAGGTCGAAGATAAACTTGTATGTAAACTTTCTGTTTTCAGCAGATTCCACGGAAATCTTTCAATTACACGATAGATTGCTAAAGGGTGAATCATTCGACTCAATTTTAATTACACGTCATGAATTGGAATTTCAACAAGAACCACTTGAAATAGAATATGGTAAACTCCCGGAACCGGTTGAAGATATGTTGTACCCTATGAAAAACGGGGATTTTACCAGTCCCATAAAAGAAATTGAAGGATGGATTATTTATTACCTTAAAGCAAAAAAGGAGAAGTATATTCCTTCAGATGAAAACCAAAAGGTAATTAGTGAAGTGAAGAATACACTTAAAGCACGCCGTACCGACCGGGTTTACCAGGAATTCTATAAGAAATTTTTCGGCGGGAAAAAGGTTGAAACTAACGGTATTTTATTCTGGAGCCTTGTCGATAAATTAACTTTTATTCTTCAAGCAAAAATTGATAAAGGAGAAGCTAATAAGCATGGTGAAGTTAAACTTCGTCCCGAAGACCTTACAACTATTGAATCTCAATTCGGTCCCGACTCATTACAAATGGTATTTATCCAGTTTGAGACTAATCCTATCACGCTGAAAGAATTTTTGAGTACCTTCTTTTTTGAAGGATTTTTTACGAATACGGTTAATACTGATATTATTGCAGCAAAAATGAATTCACGAATCCGGTTGATGATTGAACAGGAACTGATTGCAAGGGACGGGGTTGTTAAAGGTATTCACAATATTGATGAAGTGAAATCGGATATAACAATGTGGAGAGATTACTATATGAGTAAACTGCTCCAAAACAGGATGAAAGATTCAGTTAGTGTAGACGCCGAAGAACTGTTTGCTTATTACAACGAATCAATAGACGATACCTCTTCACAAATTGAAGTCAATATTCTTGAAGTATTAACAGATAGTCTTGAAGTAATTGAGAAGGTATTAAACGCACCTCAAACCGAAGAAGAATTTAGAAGGCTTGCCTCTATTCATACAAAAAGATTATGGACGAAAGATAGAGGCGGAGAGTACGGTTATTACCCGGCTCTTGCATTGGGTGAACTCGGTAAAACAGCAGTAAGAATGAAGACGGGCGATGTATTCGGTCCTATCCAGCTTGATGAAGGTTATTCAATCATTATGCTTATCGGGAAAAAACAAAAAGTTAATGTGGAGCAGTCATTTGATGAAGTAAAAGAAAACCTTGAGAATGAATTAAAGGTTAAAAAGTATAATGAAATGATGATAGATAATACCGTTGAACTTGCAGAGAAGTATGGTGTTACGATTAATGAGAATTTGTTATTTAATACGAAAATCACGAATCAGCAAATGATGGTATTCCGATATATGGGATTTGGAGGCAGGATTACAGCAGTACCGCTAACACAGCAATTCATTGAATGGGTTGAACCGTGGCAGAAACGATTGGAGAAACTGCCGTAAGTTTACCTGGGTTTTAATCATTAACTTGAAGATGTTACTAACGGTTTTGTGTAACATTGTCAAATACTTAACTTTACACATAGATTATTAGGAATTAGTATGACTGAAAAAATTAGATCAACAACTATTATCGGGGTAATTCATAAAGGGGAAGCCGCTCTTGGTGGTGATGGACAGGTTACTCTCGGAAATACGGTTATGAAACATAATGCAATGAAGATACGAAAAATTGCAAACGGAAAAGTGTTGTGCGGTTTTGCAGGTGCTTCGGCAGATGCTTTTACTTTGATGGAAAAATTTGAAGATAAACTTGAACAGTATAGGGGTAATGTCAGCCGCGCCGCTGTCGAATTAGCAAAAGAATGGCGTTCGGATAAGTACCTTCGCCGTCTTGAAGCAATGCTTGCGGTTGTTTCAAACGACCACGCTCTCGTTGTTTCTGGTAACGGTGATGTAATCGAACCTGACGAGAAAATCGTTGCAATAGGCAGCGGAGGGATGTACGCACTATCTGCAGCTAAAATGTTGAAAAAATACAGCAAACTATCCGCAAAGGAAATTGTTGCGGAATCCCTTAAAACGGCTTCAGAAATTTGTATTTATACTAATGAAAAAATTAATGTTGAAGAGATAGAAAAGTAACAGGTAAAAAATATGTTAAGAGATTTGCAGGAAGAATTAACTCCTTCACAAATAGTAACTGAACTGAATAAATATATCATCGGGCAGACCGATGCAAAAACCGCAGTTGCTATTGCATTGCGTAATAGGTGGCGTAGACAAAATGTGGAAGGTTCATTGAAAGATGAAATAATGCCGAACAATATTATACTTATCGGTCCTACCGGGGTTGGAAAGACTGAAATAGCAAGAAGATTGGCGAATTTAGCGCGCGCCCCATTTGTAAAAGTTGAAGCGTCAAAATATACTGAAGTCGGGTACGTAGGCAGAGATGTGGAATCAATGATAAGAGACCTTGCAGACTTCGCTGTTAATCTTGTAAAAAATGAAAAGACCGAAGAAGTTAAATCAAAAGCATATGAACTGGCTGATGAAAGAATACTTGACCTTCTGATTCCACCTGTTAAAAAAACTGCCGTTGCAACAAATGGTGAACAAAACGGGAATAATGATGAAGCATACCAGAATCAAAAAACACGCGAATGGATGAAGGTCAAATTAAAAAAAGGAGAACTCGATGATAAAATGGTTGAGTTCGATGTTACACAACCTGCAGTCGGTATGCAGATTCTTGGTCCACTCGGAGTAGATGATTTCGGAATTAACCTGCAAGACCTTATGTCCAACATGCTTCCGAAAAAGAAAAAGAAAAGAAAAACAACAATTAAAGAAGCAAGAGAAATCTTTACTGCAGAAGAAGCTCAAAAACTTGTAGATATTGAAGCGGTTCAGAAGGAAGCAATTACACGCGTCGAAAATACCGGGATTGTTTTTATCGATGAAATCGATAAAGTCGCCGGTAGCAGTAAATCCAATGGTCCCGATGTATCGAGAGAAGGAGTCCAGAGAGATTTACTTCCCATCGTAGAAGGTTCAAATGTGAATACTAAATACGGCGTTGTAAAAACAGACCATATTTTGTTTATTGCTTCGGGTGCATTTCATGTTGCAAAACCTTCCGATTTGATACCGGAATTACAGGGACGTTTTCCGATTAGAGTTGAGTTAAAAAGCTTAACGGAAGAAGACTTTATTAAAATTCTCACTCTTCCTCAAAATGCACTTATTAAACAATATGCTGCTCTGCTCGAAACTGAAGGAGTAAAAATAGAGTTTACTGATGACGGAATTGCCGAGATTGCACGCATTGCTTACCAGGTTAATGAAGAAGTTGAAAATATCGGTGCAAGAAGACTGCATACGATATTAACGACTATCCTGGAGGATATTTTATTCAAAGTACCCGACAAGTTATCCGTTTCAAAAGTTACTATTGATTCAAAACTTGTTAAAAAGAAACTTGACAAAATAGTTAAGAACAAAGATTTGAGTAAGTACATACTCTAACAACCTGTTGGGTTGTAGAGTATGAATAAGAGTAAGAGAAAGAAGATGGTTTTAGTTGTTCTTTCTCTTAATCTTATCCTTTATCTTACTCTTTATAAATATTTTTCCGCTTATTGATTACAAATTATTCAACAAGAAATTTGTCATCATATTGAATAGATGAACCCTTGTCATCCCGCCGTATATACCGTGGTCTTTTTCATGATAATACATTGTTTCAAATTGTTTGTTTTCGGCTATTAACTTTTCAACCAACTTAACTGAATTTTGAAAATGGACATTATCATCGGATGTGCCGTGAACTAATAACAATTTCCCTTTAAGTTTATCGGTGTAGTTCAATACAGCACTGTTTTCATATCCTTCCGGGTTAAGATGCGGCAGTGACATGAATCGTTCCGTATAAATTGAATCATAAAATTTCCAATGAATAACAGGTGCGACTGAAATTGCCGCTTTAAATACATCGGCAGCTTTCATCAATGCAAGTGCAGAAACGTATCCGCCGTAACTCCATCCCCAAATACCGATTCTTTCAGGGTCAACATAAGGTAAAGTTGAGAGATAATTCACAGCTTCAACATGATCATTTACTTCCCAATGCCCGAGGTTTTTATACATAAGATTTTTAAAATCTTTTCCTCTTCCTCCTGTACCGCGTGTATCAACGGCAATTATAATGTAACCGTGTTGTGCGAGCATCTGGTGCCATAATCCGTTTGGTCCGCTCCATCTATCAAGCACAGATTGTGAACCGGGTCCGCTGTAATTATAAATTAGTACAGGGTACTTTTTTGATTCATCAAACTCAGCCGGTTTAATTATAGAGCCATTTAACTCAACTTCGTCCGAAGTATTGAATGAAAAATATTCTACCGGGGAAAGCTCATATCCATCAAAGACTGTCATGTCCGATTGAATAAGTTCACGTACAATCTCACCGTCAGTAGTATAAACTCTTGTTGAAGTTAATGAATTAGCAGTAGAGTATCTTTCTATAAAATATTTATTATCCGGTGAAAGCATTATTGCATGATAACCATTCTCCTTCGATATTTTTTTCACTTCTCCTCCCGACAAAGGCACGGAGTGGAAATTCAAATATTGAATACCCGCCGCATTCGATGTAAAGTAAACTGTTTTGTTCTCTTCATCAATTCCTGTAACTGCGTCAACTTCCCATTTTCCCGATGTTAGTTGTTTAACAAGTTTACCGCTATTGTTATAAAGGTAGATGTGTTTGTATCCGTCTTTTTCAGAAGTCCATATAAATTTATCTTCATTCTGGAAAAAATAAAGGTCATCCGAAATATCAATCCAGCATGGATCGGTATCTGTTAAAACAATCATTGATTTTCCTGTTTTAACATCGGCGAAAAGTAGATCAAGTTTATTCTGTAATCTGTTTAATCTCTGGATAGATAGAACTTCCGGGTTGTTTGTGAATTTAATTCTGGGTATGTATATATCCGTTTCTTCACCAATGTCCATCCATTTCACTTTTTTAGTTTGAACATCCGCCACACCGATTTTTACAAGAGAGTTGTTCGCACCGGCTTTAGGATAACGCATAGTTAATTCATTTAAATAAAGAGAATCCCATTTAGCGATTTTTATTTCAGGAACGTTCGATTGGTCAAGCCTCCAGAATGCGATTCTTTTGCTATCCGGCGACCATTCGATTCCGTTTATAATATGGAATTCTTCTTCGTAAACCCAATCGAAATGACCGTTAAGAATAACCTCGCTGCCGTCAAATGTTAATTGTGTTTCCACTTTTGTTTTCAAATCAATCAAAAAGATATTATTCCCTCTAACGAAGGCGGCTTTCTTTCCATCCGGTGAAAAGTTGATATTAATCTGCTCTTCCTCCGAATCAGCGAGAACTGAAAACTCTTTCGTTTCTTTATTATAAAGGTAAAAAGCACCCCCGGATTTTATTTTTCTTGCGGGTAAAACCCCTGTAAAGAGGATGTTTTTATTATCAGGCAGCCATTCGTAATTGCTTATCATGAATGGTTTGTCGGTTTCTTCCAATTTTAACTCGCTGCCGGAAACAATTTTGCTTTCTGTCCCGGTTTTGAGATCATGTTCAAACAACGCAATTGATTTGGTCTCTGCATCGAATTTAATGAATGAAAACTTTTTCCCTCCATCAAACCATTTAACTTGAGATAAACTGCTGCCGTAGAAATTTCGGTTAGTAAAAATCTCTTCAACTGTGAACTTCTTTTTTTGCGGTACCGAGATTGTAGTAATCGCTATTATAAAGAAAAGAGTATACCTTAATGACTTCATGACTGAATTACCTCGTTTTTTGGATTTTGATTTGTTCAAATATAATACAATGAAAGAAAATAGAATAGCCTGAAGAATCCGATTGCAACAATCTGTTATTATTGCTGTTAAATCACCTAACCAATTATCAGCAGGTAGTAATGAATGAAATGGGCAATTATAACAAGAATTGATAATAATCCGGTAATGTTTATATTTCCGTACCGGGTCTTACAAACTTAAGCGGCGAAAAATTTTTTAGTACGCTAACCCCAACCATTTTGAAGTGGTTATAGTCTAATCAATTAGTATATGGAAAAAGAATGCTTATTGACGAAAAAGAATTGATTCAAAAATCTATTGACGGAGATGCAATGGCATTTGAACAGTTGGTTCAGCGTTATGACAGGCGGGTTCTGTCTATGGCTTTAAAATATTTAAATAACGAGGATGACGCTAAGGATGTTTACCAGGAAGTATTCATTCGCGTATATAAGAGCTTGAAGAACTTTAAGCATCAAAGCGAGTTCTCCACCTGGCTGTATAGAATTACTGCAAACGCATGTTTTACTTATCAAACAAAAACACGGAAACGAAAACAAGTTCCATTAGAACCATCTGAAAATGAGGAAGAGAATTTGTTATATAACAAAGCTGATACCGGTACTCCCGGTCCTGATAAAGTTTATCAGAATAATGAGCTTTCAACAGAAATAGAAAAAGCGTTAAACAAACTTTCACCCAAACAAAGAATGATTTTTACGCTTAAACATTATGAAGGGCAAAAAATAAGAGAAATTTCAGACATGCTTAATATTAAAGAAGGAACAATAAAAAAATACCTGTTTGAAGCCTCGCACAAAATGAGAGTTCTTTTAAGCGGGTATTGTAATTAGATTTTGAAAAACGAGAAAACTATGAATCACGATAAATATAGAGAATTAATTGAGCTGAGCGGTATGGACGAATTGAATACTTCCGACATGGAACTGCTCAAACAACATCTTTCAATATGTAAAGAATGTGATTTATTTTATGAAGAGGAAAAGAAATTCAAGGAGCTTTTGATTTGTGGTAAAACAACCGAACCTTCGGATGAACTGTTGAAAGAAGCAAGACTTGAACTTCGTGCAGCTTTGCGTTTAGAGCGGTCAAAACAGAACAGGCTACAAAACTTTTTTGAACCGGTAAAGGATTTCTTTGGGTTACAATATAAAACGGTATTAAACTCGGCAGCTTTTCTTTTCGCCGGTATTGCGGTAGGTTATTTTGCATTCATTATTTTCGGTCAAGAGGCTTCATTTGAGAATGCAACTGAACTTGATGATTTCGCACTTCTTAAAAGCGGTATTCAGATAAACAATATGAGAATTGTTAAAGATTCCGAAAAAAGCGGAGAAATTGAATTCACATTTGATGCAGTAAAACAAGTACGTCTATCCGGCTCAATGGATGACGAGCGAATACAAAAGTTGATTACATACTCCATACTAAATGAAAAGAATCCCGGTGTCCGGTTGAATTCTATAAGTTTAATTAGCGACAAAGCAGTTCGAAAAGTTGATAACGATATTAAAATAGCTTTGGAAACAGCAGCAAAGTATGACGAGAATCCCGGGGTTAGAAGAGAAGCATTACTCAAATTGAAGGATTTTCCTTTTGACGGGACAATCAAACAAACATACTTACACGTGTTGATGAATGACGAGAACTCCGGGCTGCGTATCGAAGCTATTAACGGGTTAATCGAGGCGAATAAACAGGGTCATTCGTTTGATAATGAAATGATTGAAACTCTAAAAGCAAAATCGACTAATGACGAAAACAATTATATCCAAATTAAAGCAAGAACAATTCTTGGCGAGGTGTACTAAAATGAAAAACACTATAATTAAACTGTTATGGATTGCCATTCCCGTACTGTTGTATCAGTCCGTACTTGCAACAGAGTATGGCGACAAAGAGAGAACATTGTCTGTTTCTAAAGGGGGTAACCTTAATGTATCAATCAACTCGGGAAATATTTTTATTACAACGTGGAATAAAAACGAAGTAAACATTAAACTTAACGGTGATGACTTAAGTAATCTTAAAATTTCACAAGATGGAAATTCGGTTTCAATTAGAAGCGATGAGAGAGAAAGTTCTTACCGGAATAAGAGCATTACATTACTCGTTTCTATTCCAAACGAGTTTAATATTGATCTTAAAACAAGCGGTGGAAATATTAAGATAGAAAATAACCTCAAGGGAAATGGAAAGATTAATACTGCCGGGGGAAACATTACAATTCAGGACAATGATGGAAAAATAAGTATGAAAACAAGCGGCGGAAACATATCTGTCGGGAACGTTAACGGCAACGTTGAAGCAACAACATCCGGGGGAGAGATTAAATGCGGTAATATTACAGGTTCCGCAATGCTATCAACTGCCGGTGGAAATATTAAAATGGGAAATGTCAATAACTCGGTTACTGCTAAAACATCCGGTGGAAATATTTTCTTCAACAATATTTCGGGAAAAGCAGAATTAAAAACTGCTGGTGGAAATATTGAAGGAGAAAGTTTTAACAATGGGACTATTGAGCTAAAAACCTCCGGTGGAGATATTATATTAAAAAGCGCGAACGGTAAAGTTGAAGCAAAAACAGCA
>Ga0116158_10001185_pt1 | contig 24019 bp, 17 predicted proteins | sample AD_UKC052_MetaG_FD_89883 | JGI IMG/M metagenome (GOLD analysis project Ga0116158, IMG submission 89883) | Active sludge microbial communities of municipal wastewater-treating anaerobic digesters from USA - AD_UKC052_MetaG | ecosystem: Engineered > Bioreactor > Anaerobic > Digestate | place: USA... | reverse complement strand
GGTCCGCGCATCGGCAGGTTCCATGTGCGTACGACCGTCATGCCCATGTGCGTCAGGGTCTTCATCGCGTCCTCGATTTCCCACGGCGTCGGCAACGTCATCCGCTCCGGCAGACGCAGCGTGAAGTCATACGGCACCACCAGCCCCGGCATGTTGGCGCCCATGAAGCGGAACTCGCGCGCGCCGTCCATCAGCCGGTTGCCGTCGCGCGTCACGTAATGTTCAAAGCCCTGCCCCATTGCGACCGACTTGCTTTTGTGCGGCAACGCCTCATCCGCGACAGCGATCAACGGAGCCACAGAGCAACCCCATACCGCCAGCAGCGCCGACATGCAAGCGGCGATCTTATCTGTTGTCATTTTCAGTCCCCATCTCCATTTTCTTGAGCGAACGGCTGCGCGGTGTCGCTACCGGTTTCCTAACCTCTTCCCAAGGAATGGAGGAAAATAATATCTAACACGTACGACAAAAGCAAAATGTAATCGGCGCGTGTAATCGGCCGCGAAAGCAAGAAGGCAAGATTACACAAGTTTAACGGTCTGCCACTGGTTCGCAGGCGAATGAGATTGTATAATAGGCCCATGAACAGTCGGAATAAAATTGGGTTGGCCATTGTGTTCGCCGGCATGTCGCTATCTGTTTTCGGCGGACATCTGAAACTGGTGTCAAATCCCTATGCGGGAGTCGATTGGGACAGCGTGACACAGCACAAAGCCAATCTGCACACGCACACGGTCGCAAGCGGCGGGCACCTTTTCTTGCGGCAAGCCTATGAGGAGTACGCGAGGAACGGGTATACGGTTCTGGCCGTTACGGACCATAATCTTTGTACGGAATGGGGCACGTCGGATATTGACCCGCTCAAAGAGTTCGGCATCCTTCAGGTGAAGGGACAGGAATTTTCTGACAGCCAGCATGTCAGCGGATTGTTTGTGCACCGCGTCAAGCACACAAAAAACATCCAGAACCTCTTAAAAAATGTAGGCCACGATGAAGGATTGGCGATACTCAATCATCCCGGACGCTACTGGATTCCCGGCGTAAATGGCATGGTTCCGCCGGATACGCTGACACGATACCGCAGCCTGTTTTCGGAAAACCCGTGTTTGCTGGGCCTGGAGGTCATAAATGCAAACAGTTTTTTCAAGCATGATATTGACCTGTGGGACTCGCTTTTAGGCGTATTCATGCCCGAGCGTCCGGTGTGGGGGTTTGCCAACGACGACATGCACAAGGCAAGCCAGATAGCAAAAGGGTGGGAGGTTTTGTTGCTGGATGCCCTAAATGAAAAAGAAGTAAGGAGTGTCATGACCACAGGCAGCTATTATTTCAGTGCGCGATCCCCTACGATGTCGCAGCGCTTTGAACATGAGCCTCCGGTCATTATCTCGCTGGCGCATGACTCAACCGCGCGCACGCTTCATGTGACGGCGGCAGCCGACGGGGAGGTTCTTGGCTCAGGGCATTACCGATGGCTCGCTGAAGGCCGCACAATAGGCGAGGGCAGCGTACTCGACTACGGAAAATTAGAACTCAGCCTGTGTTATGTCCGCGCAGAAATTTCAAGTCAGGGCGGTACGACATACACCAATCCCTTCGGCTTCATGCCGGATTAATGGCGCAACAGCGGCAACAGGCTGCCCCTATCGTCGGCGGGCACGGCGATGTCGCGCACACGTTCCCACGCGACCTCGCGCACAGACGCTTGGCCTAGAAAGTGGTAGCGATGCGGGCGGCGCGTCATGAACACCCACATGGCATCGGTCGTCACGTGGTTTTCCGCCACGCCGACCACGCCGTACGGATGGACGCCAAGCGCCCCGGAAACCGCCTTGCACAACGGCAGCAGGTCCACATGCCAGTTGCTGACATGCACCGCCAGGATACCGTCCTCCTCAAGGCGTTCGAAATACAGGCGGAACGCCTCCAGCGTCGCCAAGTGATAGGGCACCGCATCCCCGCTGTACGCATCGATCATCAGGATGTCGTAGCGCGGGTCTCCCGCCACCTGCTCGCGTTCGAGCATCTTGCGCGCATCGCCGGGGACCAAATCGATCCGCATCGGGGCGTCGGCCAGAAACGAGAAGAGCCGCGGCGCGCCGGCCACTTGGATCATCAGCGGATTGATCTCATAAAAACGGAACAGATCTTGGGGCCGCCCGTAACAGGCCAGACAGCCCGCGCCGAGCCCCACCACGCCGACCTTCACGCCGCGCCCCTCCCTGTAGGCGGCGTGCGAAGAGAATGCGATGCCGCCGCCGGTCGCGCCATAGTATGAGGTGCCGCGCCCGGCGAACAGCGGCGACCTGACCTGCAGGCCGTGTGTGGTTTGTCCGCACCACAGGTAGTGCACGGGCAACGCGCCAGCCTGGCCGAACGGCTCCAACGTCTGCGTGACCCGCACGGTTCCATAAAAGTTGCGCGCCTGAAAGAGCGTGCGCGACGCCGTATGCCGCGACAGGGCAACGAACAGAATCAGCCACATCGCGGCGCAACACGTCACAAACAAAGGGCGTGCCGCTCTCAGACGGCCAAACCGCCGCGGCCAGGGCAGACGCAAGGCCAACAGCAGCGCACACAGGAACAAGGCCAACGGATACTCGGTCACGCGCGAAAACACGAGCGGCGCCGCGAGCGAAGCCAACAGCCCTCCGGCCGCGCCACCTACCGCGATCGCCAGATAGTAGCGGCTCAGGCGAACCGTCTCAGGACGCTCCTCATACAGCCAGCCGTGCAGCACACTCCCGACGAAGAAGAGAACGCACAGACCGGCGGCCGCGTTCGGCAGGAAACTGCCGGTGCCCCACCTGCCGTGGGCGACCGCCGCTCCGCACAGCGACACAGCCGCAAGAGCGATTCCAACAGATGACGTCAGCCATCGCCGGGCTGAGAACCCGACGACGTAGCTCAACAAGAACGCCGAAAGCATCGCGACCCACACCAGCGGCAGCGGCGTCACATCGGTGAACAGATGCGCGACAACGGCATTCAACAGGAATGCCGTCACGCCCGGCAACACGTACCAAGCCCAGACCCGCACCGGCCGCCGCGCGGCCATCCCATCCTCAGGCACGATGTCAGCCGCCGCGCAGTTTGCGACTTTCTCCCGTACGATGCGGCCGAGACGCAGCATTAACCCGGTATACCCGCAAAGCCCGAGCGCCACGGCCCACCACTGAACCGACAGCGACACGAACGGCTCCAGAGCAAACGGGTAGACCAGTAATCCGGCGAACGAGCCCAAATTTGACACTGCGTACAGCCGATACACAGAAGCGGCAGAACCGGACGAAGCCTGCACCTTTTGACCGCCGGCGACCTCGACGCCGCACGCAGCAAGCCACCCCTGCACCAACGTCGATCCGGCGGCGAGTGCCACATACGGAATGCCTGCGCACACCAGCACGCACAGCAGCACCTCAAGCGCCGGCTGTCCGGTGTCCCCCGCTACCGCGCGCAGCGCGGGACGCAGCGCGGCAAACACCACCGTCCACACCGACGCCACGCACAACAGCGCGAGATGAATCGTGCGTTGCGCCGACGGGCGACGGCGCGCGATGCCGTGCGCATAGGCGTAACCCGCCAGCAGCAGAAGCTGATAAGCAGCCAGGCACACGGTCCAGACAGCGGCGCTTCCGCCGAACACCGGCAGCAGCGTGCGTCCCAGCAGCGGCTGAATCAAAAATAGCAGACACGAGCCGCAGAACACAGCGGCCGCTGAAGCGCGGACGTGCTGGCGGTCGGCGGTCATTGTGTCATCCTATCCCCGAGCCCCGTCGCTTTCACGGATCTCCACGCGACGGATCTTGCCGCTGATGGTCTTGGGCAGCTCCGGCACAAACTCCACGATACGCGGATACTTGTAGGGCGCCGTCACATGCTTGACATGATCCTGCAGCGCCTTCGCCAAATCGTCCGAAGGCGCGAAGCCTTGTGCCAGCACGACGGTCGCCTTGACGATCTGGCCGCGGTCAGGATCAGGCACGCCGGTGATCGCGCACTCCAGTACAGCCGGATGTTCCAGCAGGGCGCTTTCCACTTCGAACGGGCCGATGCGATAGCCGGAACTCTTAATCACATCGTCGGCGCGTCCCACAAACCAGTAGTAGCCGTCCTCGTCGCGCCAGGCCATGTCGCCGGTGTAATACACCTCGTCATGCCAGACCTTGCGCGTGAGATCGGCGTCGCGGTAATAGCCGTCAAACATGCCCAGCGGGCGCATGATGTCGGTCCGCACCACCAACTGCCCCTCTTCGCCGCACTCGCACGACCGCCCGTCGGCATCCACCAGATCCAGATCGTAGCCGGGCGCCGCCATACCCATCGAGCCCGGCTTCGGCGCCATCCACGGAAACGTTCCCGCCACCACCGTCAATTCGGTCTGGCCATAGGCTTCGTACAGCTTCAAACCGGTTCCGTCCAGAAACTTCTGGTAGACCTCGGGGTTCAGCGGTTCGCCGGCGACCACGCAATGCCGCAACTTGGAAAAGTCGTAGCCGGCGAGATCTTCCTTGATGAAATACCGATACATCGTGGGCGGGGCGCAGAAGGTCGTGACCCCGTACTTGACCAGCACATCCAGCACGGCGCGCGCGTGAAAGCGCGCCATGTCATACACCATCACCGCGCTCCCGACCATCCACTGGCCGTAGATCTTGCCCCACGCCGCTTTGGCCCAGCCGGTTTCCGCGATGGTCAGATGCAGGCCGCCCTCAACACACCCCTGCCAATATTTGGCGGTGACCAGGTGTCCGAACGGATAGAAGAAATTGTGGCGCACCATCTTGGGCATGCCAGTGGTACCGGAGGTGAAGTAGAGCAGCATGATGTCGCCGGCGCCGGTCTGACGCGCGCAGTCTGCCTCGTCCAACGTGTCGGGTGCCGCCGCCATGCGGGCATCGAAATCCAACCAGTCCCCGCAGGCGCCGCGCGCCCCCACTACGGCGCGCAGGCCGATCTCGACCTCTGCGGCCGCCTGATCCACCGCCTCGCGCAGCGAGGGCTCGTCCACCGCGACGATCGCCTTCACACTGGCGGCCTTGACCCGGTACGCCACATCCTTCTTCATGAGCTGCGTCGTCGCGGGAATGGCGATCGCGCCCAGCCTGCAGAGCCCCAGCAGCGCGAACCAGAACTCGTAGCGCCGCCGCAGCATCAGCATCACGGCGTCGCCCTTGCCGATCCCCATCGCCTTAAAAACATGGGCGGCGCGCATGCTTTCGCGCGCGATCTCGGCCATCGTGAAGACCCGCTCGCCCCCTTGGTCGTCGCACCACACCAGCGCACGACGGTCAGGGTCTGCTGCCGCGATCTCGTCAACCACATCGAACGCAAAATTGAAGCGTTCCGGCACGTCCACCGCGAACGTGCTGCAAAATTCCTCTTGCGAGGCGAAGGTGTCCTTGTTGAGCCAACGGCGCGTCATCGGTCGCTCCTTTGTCGTTAGGCGGTGATCACTGCAAGGAAGGTGGCGGTCTCGCTGCCGTCGGCGCGCATGCCGTGCGGCACCGTCGCGTTGAAATAGATGCTGTCACCGGGTTCCAGCAGCAGCGTATTGTCGCCCACGGTCAGACGCAGCCGTCCGGACAGCACGTAATTGAACTCCTGTCCGGGATGCGTGTTGAGGTGGGTCTCGCTGAGGGTCGGCTCCACCGACACGATGAAGGGCTCCATCACCTTGCCGGCAAAGCGCGCGCCCAACGCCTCGTAGTGGTAGACATGGCGGCGCTCGATGACCGGCCCCGTCCCCTTGCGCGTCACATGGAAGGTCTTGGCATGGGCGTCGCCCCCGGTCAGCAGAGCTGTCACATCCACCTGATAAAAGGCCGCCAACACCGACAGGTAGCTCATCGGCACATCCGACTCGCCGGCTTCATAGCGCGCATACTCATCGGCGGCCACCCCTGTCTCGGAGGCGACAGCCTCCGGTGTCAGATCGGACGCATCGCGCAACCCCTTGATCCGTTCCGCTATCGATTGCCGTTGGTTGGCCATCTGTCCCTCCTTCGCTCCGCCGCTTCACACGTTCAGGTTTTTCTCCATCCAAGCCTCCGCCTCGCTCAGCAGCAGGCGGTTCTTTTCTACCAGCGCGGGCTTGCCCTTGAAACTGGCGTCCAGCGCCGTCAGCAGGTGTTCATTGCTCAGGCCGGTCACGCCCAGCTTCGCCAGGGCCGCCAGCATCATCGTGTTGGCCGCTTTCGGCACGCCCATTTTGATCGCCAGGTCGATGGCCGGCATCGAGACCACCCGCACGCCCTCAGGCGCGGCGACCGTCAGGGGCACCGTGGCGTCCACGATCACCGTGCCGCCGGACTTGACATCCTTGACAAACCGTTCATACGAGGGCTGGTTCATGCAGACCAGCACATCCGGCCGGTCCACGGAGGGCGAGCCGATCGGACGGCCGGAGATGACCACCGAACACGCCGCCGAACCGCCGCGCTGCTCCGGCCCGTAGGACGGGAACCACGTGGTGAACCTCTTCTCAAGGCGAGCGGCCTCGGCCACGCAGATACCGAGGCTCAGAATGCCCTGCCCGCCGAAGCCGGTGAACTTCAGACGCAGCTCGTGAAATCCGGCGTCCTCGTCGGCCATAGGCGCCTGGTGCTGCTCCATGTCGCAGAAGTACTCGTTCACCGCGGGCGCCGCAGGCAGCGGCGCCCGTGCGCATGCGGTCGCGCTCTCGTCGCGCAGGCAGCCGAGCGGGAACTCCTTCTCCATCTGCTCGACGCAGAAGAGCGCCGCCTTGACCGAATCCAGCCCCATGTTGGTCGGGCAGGGTGAGATCAGTTCTACGAAGGCATACCCCTTGCCGTCGCGCTGGATCTCCAGCGCCTTGCGGATCGCGCGTTTCGCCTGCATGATCCGCCGGGTGTCCGCCACTGAAACCCGTTCGATAAAGACCGGCGCCTTGAGCTGGTTCAAGACCTCGCAGACGCGCAGCGGATAACCGGCGGTCAGCGGGTCGCGCCCGAACGGCGAGGTGGCGGTCTTCATGCCCTCCAGCGTGGTCGGCGCCATCTGTCCGCCGGTCATGCCGTAGATCGCATTGTTCACGAAAAAGACCGCCATGTGCTCGCCGCGGCTCGCGGCCTGAAAGGTGTTGTTGAAACCGATCGCGCCCAGGTCGCCGTCGCCCTGATAGGAGACGACCACCGCGTCACGCCGCACGCGGTTGATCGCCGTGCCCACCGCCGGCGCGCGCCCGTGCGCGGCCCCCACGTTGCCGCAGTCCCAATAGTAATAGCCGAACACCGCGCACCCGATGGGGTTCACGATGACGGTGCGGTCTTGAATGCCGAGATCCACCATCGCTTCCGTGATCAGCTTGTGGATGATGCCGTGGCCGCAGCCCGCGCAATAATGCGTCGCACGCGTCTGCTTGCCGCTGCGGCAAAAGACCTCATACATGCCCACTGTTTTCTTCTCTGTCATGAAATCACCTATTTCCTCATCGTCGCGCGGGCCGCCTCGACCACATCGTCCACGGTCATCACCATGCCGCCCATCCGGTTACAGAGCCCCACCTCCTGGCAGCGCCCGCCAGCCGTGGCGAGCGCGAGGATCACATCGTTATAAAACTGCCCGGCACTCAACTCGACCACCATCGCCCGGCGGCCCAGCAACGTCGCGCTCAGCGCTTCGGCCGGGAACGGGTTGAGCGTCAGAGGACGGAACACGCCGGCCTTCACGCCGGCGGCCCGCAGCGCTTCGGCGGCCGTGCGCGCGATGCGGCTGCAAATCCCGTAGGCCACCAGCACGATCTCGGCATCGTCGCACAGATACGCCTCGTGGCACGCGTCCGCCTTCATCGCGGCGTATTTGGCCTGCAGACGCAGGTTATGCGCCTCCTGCGCCGGCGCGTCCAGATAAATCGACGTGATCAGATTCTTGCGCGTCTCGGGGGTCGCGTGCACCGCCCACGCCGACGTATCGGGACGCGGCTGTTCATGCTCCGGCAGCACCAGCGTCTCCATCATCTGGCCGAGCAGTCCGTCGGCCAGCACGATCGCCGGCGTCATGTACCGGAAGGAGAGTTCAAAGGCGCGCAGCGTCAGATCGCACATCTCCTGCACACTGGCCGGGGCCAGCACCACGCACTGGTAATTGCCGTGGCCGCCGCCTTTGACCGCCTGGTTGTAGTCGCCCTGCTCGGGATACACGTTGCCGAGCCCCGGCCCGGCGCGCATGATGTTGACGATCACGCCCGGCAGATTGGCGCCCGCCATATACGAGATGCCCTCCTGCATCAGGCTCATGCCCGGCCCCGAGGTCGCCGTCATCGAGAGCCGGCCGGCCGCCGCAGCGCCGTAGACCATATAGATCGACGCCGTCTCACACTCGGCCTGCAGAAACTCGCGCCCCACCGAAGGAAACCAGCGGGCCGCCGCATGCGCGATCTCGCTGGCCGGCGTGATGGGATACCCGAAATACACATCGCAGCCGGCGTAGAGTGCGCCGATCACGACCGCTTCATTGCCTTTAACAAACTTTGTCATGGTTCCGTGTTCTCTCTCTCCGGACACCGTCCGTGTCCACGCGCCTCCGCGCTACGGTTTCTGGATCGTGATCGCATACGGTTCGGGGCAGTTGTAGAAACAGATCGCGCACCCCGTGCAACCTTCCCCCACGTACTCCGCCGGCTTGACGCCCCGGCTGTTCATCCGGTCAGCCAGCCGCAGGCATTTTTTGGGGCAGGCATTCACGCAGCGCCCGCAGCTCTTGCACTCGTCGGCCGCGATCACGGGACGCGGCAGCGCCGGCCCGGCAGTTTCCTTCTCAGTGTCAGACATTCCGTCTCCTCACCTCGTAACAGGTCTAAAAAAGTGCGCGATAGTCTGCCACTTTTGAGCCGCAGGCGCAAGACCTCCCGTCGACTTCTTCGCTCGTTCGCGGATAGGGCTGGGCAAACCGGCGCGGAAACGGTATCCTGTGACTATCGTTTTAAGGATCATCATGAAGCTCACCCAAGACCTTCTCAACCGACTTCTTAACGGCGAACGGCTGGCGGCCGCCGATCTCGCCGCTCTGCTCAATGCCCAGGGCAAAGCGTGCGATCTGATCTATCAGGCCGCCGACGCGTTGCGCCAGCGCATCATGGGCGACCCGGTCCATCTGCGCGGCATCATCGAGTTTTCAAACATCTGCAAGAACCATTGCTGGTATTGCGGCATCCGCTGTGACAACACCGGCGTGGGGCGCTACCGGATGAGCGAAGACGAGGTCCTAGAGGTCGCCCATAACGCCAAGCGCTGGGGCTGCGGCACCGTGGTTCTGCAATCCGGCGAGGACCCCTTTTTTACCGCCGAATTGCTCAGCGCGCTCGTCCGCCGCGTCAAATTGGAGACCGGCCTGGCGGTCACACTCTCGGTCGGCGTGCGGACGCGCGAGGAGCTGGCCCTCATCCGGCAGGCCGGGTGCGACCGTTACCTGCTGCGGTTTGAGACTACCTCGAACGCGCTGTTCTCCGCGATTCATCCGGACGAATCCTTCGAGCACCGCGTGCAGTGTCTCAAAGACCTGCGTGACCTGGGGTATCAGGTCGGCAGCGGCTTCATGATCGGCCTGCCCGGCTCAACGGCCGAGATGATTGCCACCGACATCCTGTTCGCGACGGATCTCGCGCTCGACATGATCGGCTGCGGCCCGTTCCTTGCACATCCGGACACGCCCCTCGCGGAAAAGCCGCTGCTGGAAGACCGCAGCATCTACTACAAGGCCATTGCGTTGCTGCGGCTGCTGAATCCGGCCGCGCACATTCCAGCCACCACCGCGTTCGACGCGTTGGACCCCGACGGGCGGAACCTCGTCTTGACACGCGGCGCAAATGTCTTCATGCCGAACCTGACGCCCGGCAGATACCGCAAACTCTACCAGCTCTACCCCAATAAGCCCTGCGTGGACGAAGACGGCGCGGCCTGCGCGATCTGCGTGCGCGGCCGGCTCTCCGCCCTGGGACGCGGAATCGCGACGGGGCCCGGCCACACCGCGCGCCACTAAACGACGTACCCTGCGGCATGTCCGGTGCCGCACCGATTGCTATGTCTGCTTTCGACACCCTTCTCCAAAATCAGAAACCGCGCGTGCAGGCGGTGCTCAACATCCTGCTCGAGAGCCCGTATTTCTACAAGACGGACCACGAGGAGCACTTTCTCTTTTTGCGGCGCTACCAGCGCGAATTCGCCGGCTTCTTCGAGGAGACCTTCGGCTGGCAGCTCGTGAGCGACGCCAAGTGCGCACGGCTTTATAAGCCGGAGTGGTTCAACGAGCGGATCACGCCCTCAAACCGCGACCTGTTCACCTTCACGCGGCGCGACGAATGCTTGGCCTTCATGCTGTTGCTGGAGTTTTTCGAGAGCCGCCTGGAGGAGGAGTCTGCCAGCGTCGAAGAACCGGACAACATCCGTTTCCGGTTCGGCGACCTGCTGCTCTATACGCGCAACCGGTTCACCGAACTCTTCCCTGATCAAGCGTCAGGGTATTCCGACGAGGATGTCCGTAAAATCCTGCGCCCGGTCATGCCGCAGCTTGAGAAATACCGCTTTCTGGTCCGGCTCGATCCGCCCGATGATGAACGCATCGAGCCGGACGACACCATTTACGAGTGCCTGCCGGCTCTTTGGCATTACAGCGTGCAGCGCATCTCGCGTCCGCTCGGCGAGAGCCCTGCCCAACCGCTCTGATGCTTATGCCTTGGCGACCGCATAGTTCGCGGAGGCAAAGGACCAGTTCACCAGCTTGTCCAGCACCGCCTTCACATAATCGGCCCGGCGGTTCTGCCAGTCCAGATAGTAGGCGTGCTCCCACACATCGATGGTCAGCAGCGGCGTAACGCCCTTCTGCGTGAACGGCGTTTCGGCGTTCGGCGTTTTAACCACGCTGACCGCCCCTTTCTTCGCCACGAGCCAGGCCCAGCCGCTGCCGAACTGGGTCAGTGCCGCATCGGCCAGCGCCTTGTTGCACGCCTCCATCGAACCGAAGGCCGCATGGATCGCCGCAGCCAGCGCCGCCGACGGCGCGCCGCCGCTGCCGGCCGGCGCCAACGACTTCCAGTAGAAGGTGTGGTTCCAGACCTGCGCCGCGTTATTGAAGAGCGCCGCATGGTCCGCACAGCCGGCCGTCGCGCAGACCACCGCCTCCAGCGACTGCCCGGCGAAGGGCGACCCCGGCAGCAGTTTGTTGAGGGTATTCACATACCCCTGATGGTGCTTGCCATAATGGAAGCTCAGCGTCTGCGCCGAGATCAGCGGCGCCAGCGCGTCCTGGCCGTACGGCAACGGCGGCAGCGTGATCGGAGCACCGGAAGCAGCCGCGCGACAGGCGGCCTTGGGCACGGTAGCGCAACCGGCTGCCGCGCCTGCGGCCGCAGCCATAAAGGTCCGACGCGACACGGTGCACAAACGTGTGAGGTTCGCTTGATTCATGACTTCGCCCTTTCCTGCTTGTTATCTGTTCGCGTGTTAAAAGGAGGCCGACACCGAAAGGCCGCCCCACAGAATGTCCTCGTCCCAATACGGTTCCGCGTCGCGCGCATCGCTATCGATCAGCGACATCCACGCGATGCGGCCGCCGACCGACACAGAATCCGTCAGCGAAAAATCCGCATAGACCGCCGCATTGAAATCCATCAGGCCCGCATCGTCGGTCCCGACATACGCCATATAGTCGTCGTCGCCGGCGCCCAGCGAAACCTCCGCGCCCAGTGTCAGTTGGTCGGACAGCGAGACCTCTTTGTTGAGGCCGACGTTCAGGTAGAAGCCGTCATAGTCCGCATAGTCATAGGTCAGGCAGGCGAACGGCGTAACCAGGTCGTTGTTGTAAGCCGCATACACATACACCTCGCGCGTGCTGGCCCAATAGTCCTGCCCGTTCGCGCGCGGGAAGGTATACCAGTAATGCCCGATCTCCAACGAGACCTCGCCCACGTCGATCCCGTAAAAGAGCTGGTAGTCGATCTCGTTCAATCCGCCGCCAGACACTTGGCGGTTACGGTCGGTCAGATCGAAATTGCTCCAGAGCCCGGCGCCGAATGTTCCGTAATCCGCCGTGGCGTAAGTCAGCTCGGCCGCAGGCTGGAAGACCGGACGATCATTGTACACGCATCCGCGCCAGACATAGGCCGAAAAGAGATCCGCCGTGGCTTCCATCCCCCATCCGGTTTCAGAATCCTCCTCCTGAACGGCGACCGGCGCCTCCTGCGCCATCAGGCCCGTTGCCACCGCCGCCACCGCCGCCATCATCATCCCTGTCTTCATCGACGTCCTTTTTTGTTAAACGGTTTCTATGTCTCAGCCTGCAGAACAAGCCGCAAGCCCCCTCGCCCGCAAGGTTCTCACTGACCGCGTGATCATATCAGACCCGCGCACAAAACGGCAATCCGAGAATGTCGTCCTGCGAATCTGTCAGCCGCCTCGCTCGATCAGATACCAGAGCGTCGCGTGTACCCCTGCCGTTTTCAGCGCGGCACCGCTCATCGGCACCTGCGCCCGGCGTCTGCCGCTGCCGTCCAGCGCGGTCGCGCGCCATCCCGTGCCGGGCAAGGTCACGGTCAGCGGCACCGGCTCAGCCAGCGTCGGCCCCTCGCCCCACTCCGTCACGCCGGTGCGCGCCCCATTCCAGCGCTGCCCGGCGTTTTCCACTCTCGCCACGGCGGTGAGCAGCAGGCGCTGCGACTCGGCGACCGGCCGCGCGTCGAGCGCGACCAGCGCGATGTTGGCATACCCGTTGCGCGTGCCGGCACCGACCTCCAGGCGCACATCCCCGAGATGGAACGTCCGGCCCCCGACCCTGCCGATCAGCACACGCGCGGCCGGCGCATTGACCCGCAGCGACACCGCCTCCTCCGCCAGCCGGTCAAACTCAATCTCGCCCGTGTCGCTGACGATCGACCGCCCCTCCAGCCCGCTCGCGCCGCTGAGCGCGGGCGCACCCGACGCCGTCAACCGGCACGCCGTTTTGCGGCGCCACACATCCGACACGTTTCCCTTGCCCTGTTCAAGCACGCCTGACACGCCGCTCCAGACATTGTCCACCAGATGCGCGGCGATCGCTTTTTCAGGCACATCCAGCATAAGCGGCGCGCGCGCCGGCGCGACAAGTCCCTGCCGGAAGAGCAGCGCCATCGCCGGCACCATACACATCTGTCCCGCATGTCCGGTTGTGGCGTAGTGGCTCTGAATGCGGCTGTGCCCCTGCTTGCCGCCTTGGAAGTTATACCACGAATACTCCGCGAATCCGGCCCAGCCCTGATAGGCCGCGAGCAGCGCCAGTAGCGGAAAATTCTCCGAGGCATGATCGTTCGGCGGGTTAAGGTCGAATTCAGTCATCAGAAACGGCTTGCCCGCCACCCGCCACAAGGCCGCTCGCTCGAGCGCGCCGAACGCCGCGCCGACCATCGACGCATTGCGGACCGTGCGGAGGCGTCCCCCCTGCGCGTCCTCCGCTTCATGCGGATGGCACGGATAACAGTGCATGTCGATCACGTCTCCGAGACGCGCCTCGCGCCGGAGACCGGCCAGCCCGCCATAGCTCGCCTGCGTGCAGTAGATCATCGCGCGCGCCCCCAATTCGTCGCGCAGCAGGCGAGTCAGCGCCGTCACGTATGCATCCTCCTCGGCCATCAGAAAGCGCATGAAATCCGCCGAACGCTCAGGGCAGGCAGTATCCGCCACCAGCGGCACACCGCCCGCCTCGATGCGTTCGCCGTCGCGCAGCCCGATCACCGCATAACGTCCCTCGCGCACCGAAACGCCGGCCAGCTCGATGACGCCGGCCTGACGGCCGGCCGCGAAGTTGAGCCGCATCGGCACGGCATCGGGATTGTCGACCGTGCAGGTCACGCCGTACTCGCGCCACGTGCCGTCGAGCGCGATCGTCGCCCCGCCGCGTGCGGAGGTCCACGGCGCCTGCTGCATCATCAGGCCCACGCCCAGCTTCACGGACACGCCGCCGGCCGCGCGCGCCCGGAAAGAGATCGCATACGTTTTGCCGTGCTCAACCGGAAGGGCGGGCACCATGGCCTGCACGTGCCACGTGTCGCTGCCGCCCGACGCCACCTCCCAGCGCAGCGCAGACGCGCCGCTTGCGGCGTCATCCACCGCGCGCGCCACCGCTTTTGCGCCGCCGGCACACTGGAATGACCACTCGCGCGTGCCGTGTTGAAACATTCCGTTCTTCAAAAGCTCAGGCCCTTTCGCTGCCTGCGCAGAGGCATTCCACGCGGCGCGCACGGCCTCGCTGCCGCCATAGGTCTTGGCGAGCCAAGCATTCCATTTGCGCGTCACCGCGCCGCGAAACGGCTCCGGCAGCCCGGCCAGCGCGTAGGCGATCTGAAACGCGGTGTTCTCGTTGTTCAGCTCGATCACCGCCACAGCCGGGTCTTTCGCATACGAGAGCCCGGTATAGGGATTGACGTGGCCGATCAAGTCGCGCGCGTATTGCTGCTGCGACGCGATGTACGGCTCATAGATGAAGTCGATGCCCTTGCCGAAACGGTGCACCTCTTTCGGCTGGCCGGGATAGGGACGGCAGACATGCAGGTTGATGTCCACGTAGATGCCGTTCTCCTTGAGTTGAGCGATCAGCCAGTCGAATTGGTCGAGCTTCTCCGGGTTCAGCGTCTGCATGTCGTCGTTGAGGATGCCCTGCGGCGCCTTGGCGAAATCGAAGTAATGCAGCCGGATGAAGTTGAAGCCGAGTTCTCTGAGCCGACGCGCCATGCGCGGCGCCTGCTCCTTGGGCGGCATGGGATGGTGGTCGCAGATGTTCGAGCCGAACAGCCGCACTTCGCGGCCGCGGCAGTCCACGATCCGCTCGCCGTCCGGCCTCAGATGCCCGTGCGTCCCAGCCGGCTCCGCGTTGAGAAACGAGAGGTCAATCGGCGTGCCGGCAGTGTGAGCATCCGCCAGGTCAGGAATGACGAAAGGAAACCACCCCTGTCGCCCGTCGTCCGTAGCCGCACACGCAGCGGCCGCTGCCAACCCGACTGAAACGATCACACACCGCATCGCATTATCTCCCTTCAAACGACTCTCGACCGCCGCTGGCCACACGGCCCCTCGGACACGCCCCGTCTGCCGCTACCAAAACCGCCAACCAGGCTTGGAGACGCGCAGAGCCTGCGGTTCGCCGGTGATTGTCAGGCCCGGAATCGTGACAAGTCCCTCGGCGTCGGCGTGGATCGTGCCTGATCGGGCGCCAAACGACCAGCGGACCTCCTCCCCGGGATTCACGCTGAAACGCTGCAACCGCCGCAATGTGACGGTAGCCGTCGCCTCTTCCGGCAGCGCGAACGCGGTCTTTATCATCTGAGGCGTCAGCAGGAACAACGAAACCGCCGCCTGTCGCCGACGGTCCGCTAACGGCTTCCAGCGGAAAAAGGCGTTGACCTGCCCCGGACGCTTATCATCGAGCCGCTCAGGCCACGGCAGCGGGTCGTTGGTTGAGGCATCCGTAAAGACGGCGTACAGCTCATTCTTCCGCACACCCAACCAGTCAAACGAATGAACCAGATCGTTGACCGCAAGTATTTTTTCGTCGTTGTTGGCGTGTCCGAAGGGCCCCCAGTAAAAGTAGAGCGGGTACTTGCGCGCGTTCATCACGTTGACAAAGGCCTCGTGGTTGGTGGACCACGAATCGTTGGGCGCCGAGTAATCGATACAGACTGGCGGGTCTGCGAGACGCATGCCTGCGGGCAGAGCCGCGTACGGCGGGAAGCCCATGCGGCTCGAGACGTGCTCGACGCGGGCAGGGACGTTGGCCTTGATCGCCGCGAAGACATCGCCGTGGCGCATGCCGATGCCCAGCGTGCCGCTGCCGCCCATCGAATTACCGCACAGGTAGACCCGGTGCGGATCGATCGCATACGCTTCGATCACCCACTTCACCGTATCGATCACGCGCCTTTCGGTGGGACTGACGTCGGGCCCCTTGTATGACTGGATACCCCACCACCAATCGCCTTTGTTGCCGCGGCAGTCGAGATAGAGCGCGAAGAAATCTGCCGGCGCGTGATAGATGTCATGATTGCCGGGCGTAAGCGTACATTTCAGGCACGAGTACACGTCGTGCCCGGCCGAATGCAGTACCACGTAGAGCGGCGCATGCCTGCGCGCCTGCTTGGGATGGAGCACCAAGAAGGCATCCTTCTGGGGCGCCGCATAGCCCCACGCCTCCTTCACGCCGTTGGTGTAAACCTCCAGCCGCCGCCCCATGTGGAGTTGCTCCGAGGTTTTTTCAGGCGTCCAGATCTCGGCGTGAGCGCCCGCGCTCAGACAAAACGCCAGTCCCAGCACCATCCAGTTCTTCAGCATCATAGGAATCCTTCTTTTCAGTCGTTTCTCGTTAGCGCGCATTCAGCGTCGCTGTACCAGTTCGACCGGACCTTTGACGTGAACGTCCAGCCGCACGCCGCCCTCTTGCCGCATGACGTTCCGGACCGACACCGTGTTGAACGCGACCTGTTCCGCAAGGCCGGCCGGCAGCACGACGGTGCGCTGCTGCTCGCGCGAGGGATCGCCCGGCAGCAGCGCCAGGCGCGTGAGACGGCCATCCTTCACTTCGGTCTCGATGGCCAGATCGCCGTGGCAGGCGAGCTTGAAGGCGTAATCCCGCCACGCCGCCGGCACGCCGCGCGCGAGCAGAATGCGCCCCTCGCGGTTTTGCACCAGCATCTGGTTGAGCGCGTAGACAACGTTGCCCGAGGCGGTGGAGAACCAGGGGCAGCGGCGCACCTTCTCCTCGTTGATCTCGAACATCTCGCCGAAACAGCCGGCGCCGTCCGCCGCCTCACGCAGCATGCGCGCCGGCCCGACCGTGTCGCCCAACTCGGCCAGCGCCGCCGCCATCCAGCCCAGATACCACGCGCACACGGAAGTGCCCATCTGATACATGTTGCCGAAAGCCCGGCCGTGCTGCATATAGTGGTAGGCAGCGGCGCGCTGGCGCGGCTCGGTCTCGTCGAACACCGGATACGGAAAGAGTCCGCCCAACGTGGCGACGCTTTCGTCCCTGCACCCCGCGTAGGGCACAAAACGTCCGTTCTCCTCCGGCAGCGACTCGCGCAGTTTCGCGGCCGTCCGTGTCCACGCGGCCGCTTCCGTCTCATCCATCTTGAGCAGCGACGCCGCACGCGACGCCGCCTCCAGCGTGTAGATCGCGCCGCATGAGGTCATGAAGGGGTTGGCCTTCGCCGGACCGAGCCGCTCCAGGTCCGTGCATTTGCCAATGACCACACGGCCGTCCGGCAGGTCGTAGACCATATTGGCGAAAAAGAATCGCGCGCATTCCCTGATCACCGGGTAGCCGGTGTTTTCCAGATATGCCGGGTCCTCCGTGTAGAGGTACTGGTACCACGCCGCCAACGCAATGTTGGACATGTGGAAGACGTGTTCCATCCAGAAGCCGGGCGGCGAGGCCTCAGTCGAATCCTCCAGCGTCTCCCACGGATAGCGCGCACCGAACAGGCCCGGTTTTCCGTAGTGCGCCGCGCGGTCGAGCGCGACTTTGAGCCCCGCGCGGCGGAACTCGGGACCGCGCCGCGCGATGTCGCGGTGGTTGCTGCTGACCAGCGCCTGATAGCAGAACATCTCGTCCCAGCCGAAAAAACGGCCCGCCCAGTGCGTGTTGAAAATGCCGACGGGAAACGACCACCGGGTCGCGTTGGCCCGCAGATGGTATTGCGCCGTGTTGTACGCGGTTTCCAGCCGCGCGTCCGGCAGACGAACGAAAGACTCGTCCCAGTATGCGTCCCAGGCCTTCCGATGCTCGGCGAAGAGGCCGTCGAAACCCTGCCGCAACGCCAGCGCCTGCAGCTTGGCCGCGCGCGCCTCGAAATCCTTGCCGTCCAGCGAATCGGCGAAGAGCAGGCAGAAGGTCACCTCGACCGGCTTCCCGCCGTCGAGCGCGAGGTCGGCGCTCAGCGCGGCAGTCTGCCCGTCGACCGCGGCCGCGACGGCCCGGTCGGCGAAGACGGCGACCAAGCCCTCGCACGGCCGGTGGGCGTCGGCCTGGAAGCGGAACTCCGCGCGCCTGGAGGCATCGTTCCACGCCGACGCGCAGGTCACGCGCCGGGGGGCCTTGTTCTCGTTGCCCGTAGCCGTGAAGCGGTACGTGAAGGTCAGCCGCGCCGAGCGGGCCGCGGCGTTCGCGGCGGAGACGCGCTTCCTGACCACGACCAGATCGCCCGCGAACGGGCAGAAGACGTCCGTTTCGACCGTCAGTCCGTTGCCGTACACATTCCGGCAACTCACGTGCGCCGACCGCGTGTCGAGCGTCTGCGTCCACCGCGCCGGCACCGATTGCGTTTCGCCGGCCGCCGCCTCGACCTCGGTTTCGAAGTGCCCGAACGGGATGAGTTGGTCTTTCGGCGGCCCGTAGCGGCGACCGGCCCAAAAGATTGTCGGCGTCATTTTCACATACCTGTTCTGAGCTTGGCAACCCAGATAGTCGATCAGCATGCAAAGGCTACCGTTGCTGACCAACGGCGGCACGTAGCCGGGCGGAACCGCGTTCGACACCCCGCTCACCGTATTGACAAAACGTGAAGTTTCGCCCGCACACGCGCCGGCAGCGATGAGACACACGCCCACCGCAGCCACTTTCCACTTGTTCATGTCGTCCCCCTCGCCTGTTCCGCACCGCTTTACTTTGAAATGAACCGGATATTCCTTGTGTGCGCGCCAACCGTGACCGCCGCCGATTTTTCACTCACCGGGCACCCGAAGCGCCGCACATTCTCGAACGTCACGTCCTCCACGTTTCGTTGTTCATCGGCCCCCACGACGCACATCTCGCCCCCGAAGCGCTCCGCATTTCCCGTCACCTCGATGTCCTTGAACATACACGCCGAAAGGCGACCGGCAGTGGCATACTTCCGACCGCCCACTCCGCAGACCATCGGCTTGGCCAAAACCAGCACGGCCTGGTACTCGTCCGCGTGGATCCGGATGTTTTCAAAGCGCAGGTCTCGCATCGGCATGTCGCCGCTGGGCTGCAGGAAAAAGACGGTGTTGCACCAAAACGCCTCGGGGGGACGATAGTTCATGCTGTAGTGAAGCACGTCGATATCACGGGCGACAAGCCCGCTCATCTCTGCCGCTTCGCACTCGTAACCGACCCGGAATATATTCGCCCGGTCCGTCCAGAACTCGCAGGATTCGATCACCATTTTCTCGCACGGCTTCCGTCCCCATCCGTCGAGCCCCTTGACCGCGATGCAGTCATCTTGCGTCCGAATGAAGCAGTTGCGGACTGTGACGTCGCGCGAGTTGACCACGTCGATGCCGTCGTCGTTCAGCACCCGCGATCCGCAGATCTTCACATTGTCGATCAGAACTCCGTCGCACCCGGCCGGGACAACCGCCCACGTCCAGGGGCCCCGCACGATCACGTCCCGGACGACCAGGTTTCTGCACCCCGCAAAATTCAGCATGAAACCGGCAGGGCCTTTGAGATGCGGGTAGTCGTTCCCGTCGAGGATGCCCCGGCCGCGCACCGTGATATTTGTCCCTCTGGCCTCCACGCAGCCCTTGACCACCGCCCCGCCCGCCAGATAGAGCGTCTGGTTGTCCGTCAGCCGAACCTTGACCGGCTTGTGAACACCGGGACCGAAATAGACGACGTTCGTGTCCCCGGGCTGCGGCAGATTCGTCTCTAAAGGATTGCCGAACAACAACAACGGGCTGTTGCGGCCGTCACGTTTGATCGCGATCCGGAAGGGCTGGCGCGCCGAGAAGCTCAGCGCGTTCGGACCTTCAGCCGTCGGTTGAATGCCGAAACGCTCAGGCAGGATCTTCACACGGGCCAACGATTGCGTCGACGTCACCCGCACGGTCACGTCGCCCGAGAAATCGAAAGACGCGAAATAGTACTTTTTATCGAAATACTGAGATTCAGCTCGATATACGTCGACCGGACGGCCGTTGACTTCAACCCGGTAATCGGCTGCCACGATCTCCTCAGCCGGTGCCGGATACGTGACGACCTGCGCCGCAAACCGGCCCCGCGCCGCATCCAAGGGCGCGCACGCGGCCGCGCCCACGCAAAGCAAACCGGCCACCGACCATCGCGCCAAACAACGTCCCCATGCGTTCATTGTCATACCCGTATCGTTATCATCCACCCCCGCATGCGCCGCACTCTCGATTATCCGAATTCGGCCCTTGATTTTGCGAACGCGCCCCGCCCGGGCGGCAGACCGCGCTCAATCGCTATCAGTGCGAAAAGGCGGAGCCGGCAAGCCGGCTCCGTTGACCATCTTGCACGCGGAATTGCGGTTCAGGCCAGCGCCTGCCTGCAAAACTGCACGCACTTGGCGACTTCGCACACGGCGTCGGAATCCTGCGGAACCGGGTACTCCAGTTCGATGTCGGCGTGGATGCGCCACTTGTTTTTCTTGAGAACTTGCAGCGCCTCGACAACCGGCGTGTCGCCTTGCCCGAACGGCATGTTCGCGCCTTTGTTCGCCTTGTTCTTTCGATCCTTGAGATGCAGGCTGAAGATGCGGTCGTGATACTTTTCGATGATCGCGAGCACCGGATCGTCATTCGCCGCCACATAGTGGCCGATGTCGAGATTGATCGCCAGATTCTTGCCATAGGACAGGATCGGGCCGTCATAGGTGGTCGCGTTGATCTGCGTGTGATTGTGGAACGCCACCTTCACGCCGTGCTGGTCCGCCATCGGCCCGACACGCTTGGCCGCCTCTTCGGAGATTTCGCGCGTGATGGCTTTGGCACCCAGCGCCTTGGCCACGTTGAAGTAGTAGGCGATCCGCTCGTCCGTGCAGCCCTTGTCCCCGATATTGCCGAACTTGACGATGTGGATGCCGACCCCGGCGTCCGCATACATCTTGCGCAGTTCCGCCACCTTTTCCAGAGACGCGCCGGCATATTTTTCGACCACGTCACCCATCAGCTCGATCGAGTTGATGCCGCTGCCCACAACCTGCGCCAGCACCGCCTCGGCGCTCTTGTCGGGCATCGAGCGATAGCTGTAGGTGATCACGCCGACCTGCACCCCTCCGAACTTCGAGCAAGGCCCGCTTCCTGCACAAAGCGAGCGGCATCCCGGCAACAGTGATGCGGCACCCACCGCCGCCACACTTCCCAAAAACGACCGGCGCGAAAAAACTGTTCCCTGCTGACTCATGTTGTTGCTCCCCGTATGATGATTTTAAAACACTCCGCCTCCTGGCCTAATTGGCAGGACGCGCACATGAGCAATAAGGATAGGGCAACCGTGTCCGTTTTTCAACATCTGTCATTTCCGCTTCCACCTCAGCAAGCGCACGGTGTTCGCGGGCATGGGCGATAGCGGCTCGACACGCTCCCGCCCCGGCTCGGATGCTGAATCCAGCGCATATCCCGGCACCTCCAGCGTGAACGGCGTCACGTTTTGAAACGGGTTCCAGACCGCCACGCCAAACCGGTCGCCCGCGGCGAATCCCTTGGCTACGAGATCGCGGCCGGTCAAGGTGAAGCCTTGGTTATCCACATAACGGCCGTGCCAGAAAAACGAGGCGTTTTGGCGCTGGAAATCAATCGCCTCTTTCAGATAGCGCGCGGCTTCAGCCGGTGGCGTGGCTTTCATCATCGCCACATCCGGCTTGTTGATCACATGCACGTAATCGCTCGTTTCCGGCACACGATCCTGAAGCAGGTAGGTCACGTCCGGCCCATAGCGCGATTCGAGTTCATAGCGCAGCCCGTACACGCAGGTGTAGTTCACCATGTCGCGGTCCATCATGGGGGTCGGCACGCGCACGGTGCTCATCACTTCCGGAAAAACGGTGCGGAAGAGTTCCGGGAAGGGATCCGTGACCCGGCTGGCGCGCAGACGCACCAGCATTTCAGATGAGGATGCGTAAAACATGCCCAACTCGCAGCCATGGAACAGCGAAACCGCGTCCAGCGCGCAATCGTGCAGACCCTCGGTCATCACAATGAACTCCGGATTGATCCGGCGCATGTGGTCGGCGATGCGCCGCAGAAAGACCGGGCGCTCGACCTCGTGCACCATGCAGGGAACCGGGTGTCCGTGGCCCTCGCCATAGCAGGCCATCGGCGACATCATTGCCAACTGGTCGTAGAGGATGCCGTCCGCCCCCAACTCATTGGCTTGCATGGCCAGCGCCAGCATACGGTCGTACCACGCCTGTGCGTAGAGGCAACCCAGGTCAAAACGGTATTTCGGGATATCGGTGTATTTGTGGTAGGTATGCTGATAGGTCTGCCCGTCGCGCTGGGTAATGGCGATATCCTTGCCGACCGTGCGCCAGAATTCAGTGGCCTCGCGTTCCTGAAGCTGGCCGTTGGCATAGATGATCGTGCGCTTGCCGCGCCGCCTAGCCTCTTTCAAGCCCTTCTTCAACGCTTCCGCGCCGCCCATCTCGGGGCAGGGATGGTAGTCGGGGTACAAATGATCATGCCCGCCGTGCGCCCAGCCGAACAGGCCGAGAATGTCCAGCCCGCGGGCATCCGCCACATCGCACAGCTTATCCAACGAGGTGTACGGCCACATGATCTCGCCGTTCTGCTGTTTCAGGATACAGAGCAACCAGCCCGACGCCTCGTGCGCCCACGCCGGCACGTCGCGCAGTTTACCGACAGAGTCAAACCAAGCGCGGTAAAGGCGTGCCGCCACATGCCAGGAACCCGCATATGGCTGGATCACGACCGGCGGAAACGCCACGCTTTCACTGCTGCGACAAAAGAAGTCATGACGTATCGCCATGCCGAAGCGCTTCGAGTCGGGATCATACCGCAGGCTCAGACGCTTGGCGCGGTGCAGCGGATCATGGCTGCCGACATAGAGGCCGCCCTCGCGGCCCGCGAGGGCAAACCACTGCATGGTGCCGCGCGCGCCCGGGTAGGGCACGCCTGTTTCATAGCCGTTGCCCAGGCGCTGCCACTCCTTCTGCTTTTCATCCGTTGCCGGAACACGATTGACCCGTTTGCCAAACCCCTCGGGAATCAGTGCGGGACAATCGGCAAGATCCGCAGCGATCCCGTTCAGCACCGGTCCCGTGAAGCCGGTGAGCAGCCAGCCGCGCGCCGCGTTCGTAACCGATCCCGTCACCGTGAAGGCATCGCCGGACGCGCGGATCTCCAGCGTGAGTCCGATCTTAAACACGCGTTGGCCGTCCGTCAGCGTGTCGTAGGTCAGCCGAACGCCATCCGGCAGCGGGTCCCGGCGCACCGTCCCCTGCTGCGTGTCGGTGATTACCACGCCCTGCCCATGGGTGGCAGGCATCGCATCCGGCTCCAGCGTCAACGCCCAGAACGGCTCGCCGGTCGCCAGGCTCGCCGGACACGCCGCCACCGACGGCGTCAGGCTGAGCCCGTTGGTGCCCACCGACAACGTGCCCTTGCCGGCCGTGACGGCATAGCCGCCGTCCGCCAACAGGCCGAGCGCCCACATCCCTGCTGACAATCCCACTACGAGTCTATGCATGGCCTCCCCCTTTTCGTTATCAACGCGCGCGAACACAGCGTTGTCTTGCAGCGTCACCCGTCATGGCAATCCAGTATAGCGAATGATGACCGCTGTCCATATCGTCGCTTTCACTGTAGGGCTAAACGTGGAGGCATTCAATCTCGATTATCCGAATTGGATACTCGATTTTCCGAACGATACGCGCGGCGGGACTATCGCGTGTTTGGCGTTTACGGCTCATCACTGGCCGTCTATACTGCACGCATGGTCAAGCAACGGTCACGCACCAAAAAGACTGCCCGGCAGAAGATCCCCCAAGTCGCGATCCTGTTGGAGTCATCGCACGAAATCTCGCGCGGCATGATCCGCGGTATTCTTGCGTATGTTCGCCTCTACGGCCCGTGGGCCCTGCATCTTGAATCCGGTGGCTGGAGCGACCAGAAATTGCCGGATCTGAATGTGTGGCGCGGCAATGGCATCATCGCCCGAGTCCCGACGCCGAAGGTCGCCGCTGATGTGGTAGCGGCCCGCCTGCCGACGGTGCTGATCGACCCCGTCGACGCCTACCTCGATCCCACACATCCGC
>Ga0116158_10001184_pt1 | contig 24022 bp, 12 predicted proteins | sample AD_UKC052_MetaG_FD_89883 | JGI IMG/M metagenome (GOLD analysis project Ga0116158, IMG submission 89883) | Active sludge microbial communities of municipal wastewater-treating anaerobic digesters from USA - AD_UKC052_MetaG | ecosystem: Engineered > Bioreactor > Anaerobic > Digestate | place: USA... | reverse complement strand
GACGTGATGTTGTGGGCCGAGCTTGAGCGGCGAGTGCGCGCGATTATCGGCGAGACTCCGCTGACTCTGATTGTTCACGACGTGAAGTTTGTGAATCGCGAAATCAGAATTGGGCAGTACTTTTTTTCCGACATCGCGAATGAGGGAGTGATGCTTTATGACTCCCGAAGGTTCACGCTGGCGAAGCCAAAAGCGCTAAATGCCGAGGAGCGGCTGGCGTTGGCGGAGCGAAACTTCTCAAGCTGGTTTGATAGTGCTGGAAAGTTTTGGCGAAGCAGTCGCGATGCAGGAGCGCGATTGTGGTTAAAGGAGGCCGCGTTCCTACTGCATCAGGCGACGGAGCGTTACTATCACTCTGCGATTCTTGTGCATACGGGGTACAAGCAGCGCACGCATGACATAGAGCTCCTTGGGAACCTCGCAGGCGAGCAGCATGCGCTGATGGCGAACGTACTGCCGAAGACGGAGCCGGAGGAGAAGCACCTGTTTGATCTGCTGAAGCGCGCTTACATTGATGCGCGCTATTCGATGTCGTATCGCATCAGTAGTGCGGAGCTGGCGACGCTGCAAGCGCAGGTGTTAGTACTTGCTGCGCGCGTGCGCGAGGCGTGCCTAGAGAAGATCGCGACGTTCTGCGGAACCGATGCAATGCGGAAAGACCTGCCGACTGTGCCTCAGATGGGAGAGGCGGTGCTTGCGAATCTGTCACCGCCTCCGACTGACCCGCAGGAGTTTGGGCAGTGGGCGCAGAACCTGGCGGAGCTGGCGGAGCAGCGTGTGCAAGCGGAGCGCGTGCAAGGCGAGGTAAGAGGACGCGCGGAGGGACTTGTCCAGGGGAAGACCGAGGGGCGCGCCGAAGGATTCCAAGCAGGCGATGCACACGGAGAAGCCAGGGGCCGCGCTGTCGTGGCTGAGACGCTGCTGCATGTTCTGCGCTCGCGCGGTGTCGAAGTATCGGCGGAACTGGAGCACCGAATCATGGCCTGCTCAGATCCTGCCTTGCTGGCTGTGTGGCTGCAGCGCGTCGCAACTGTCGCTAGCGCTGCCGAGCTGCTCGGAGGCTGACAGTGTGAAGCGCTCATCTTGGACAGTTTTTGTCCGCCGTCATCTTAGGCCACTGCTGTCGCCTCGCCAGCTGTCCCGTGCGTGCGCTGAACTTGCGACTCGATGGCACCTGCACCCGAACAAGATCTTCCGCAGCGTATCCGCCCGCCCATCCCCATCTCCCCCCGCCCGCGAAATCATGCGAACAAAGCGCGGTGGATCTAACCGTCACTGCGCGGTTCTGCCTCTTCGATTACCTGCAGACAGACTCCCCTAAATACCAGCGCGGCGTTGCTCATTGCAGTAGGCAGCCCTCAGCGCCGCCATTGCTTCAATTTAGCGAAGAACTCGATGGCGTACGACTACGTGCATGTGCGATGTTCGCTTCGAACCAAGCAACCAACAGCCATAGCCAGAATTGGCAGCTTCATGTCAACACTACCGTCGGCCACCATCACGGCCCAGTGGTTTTTTACGGCCCCCGTTGAGCGAATAGCTACCCGACGAGGCGATCCTCTTGGCTTTCGAGCATCAGCGAATCGGTTTGCCGACGTCCTGGCTCCCGATTTGTCCAACCGCACCGTTGACGCACGGTGGTTGACACTTCTGTGCTGGGCGCTGGATCGGTCCCGCTCTGCATGGGATGCCCATGGTCTAGGCGCTCTACACCGTCAGGGCGCACCCCGTGATTTCTACGACTGGCTACGCCCTCTTGAACTCCTTTGGGTAGCCCGAACACTCAAGCTCGCCCCCAGTCCGGCTGGCCGGCAGCTTCCCGGTCGGCGTGCCATTCAGCCGTGTCTGGGCGAGAGCGCTCGCCTAGACAGGACGTTTGGATTATCGGCGTCCCAGCTCCAGAGATATCGGTTCAGCGGCATCTATGGTGCATATCGCAGCGCGCTGCGCATGCTTTCGGGGTTGACGAATGGGGATGGCTGGTCACTTGGCCCTGTAGGGGAGCAACTGGCGACCTATTGCCATCGCCAGCTCCGGCTATCAGATAACCCTCTGCCCAAGAAGCGGAAAGTACCTGACCAAGGTCGGTACTGGTTGCATGAGGGCTGGCCGGAGTGGTCCGTAGCGGGTGCGCGCGACTTTTTTCCGGAGAGCTTGAAGGCAGTGCAGAGACTGCCGCCGACCGAAGCTAAACATCTATACGTCGCACTATTTGGTTCGGCCGGCACTCTGGGCAAAACCGAGGACAGCAGTGCCTTCCGACGGAGCAGAACAGCAGAGGTGTTGGCAGATTCGCAGGCAACCGACTACCCCAGTCTCTGCGGCCACCTGGAAGAACATCTCTCATCCAGATTTGATCATCAGCTTGACGCACTGGCCGCATTCTCGCGCTTGGCAGATGCAGGCATGGCGGCAATGAATCAGGTCTGGTTGCTGTTTAGCGATGGTGTGCAGGGTCGCAGGCCATCATTGTCTGTCTCAGAAATCGCAGGCGACCGCAGGCTGAGTGAATCGCTTCGCAGGCTAGAAGAGGCTTCTCGTGAGTTCGCGAGACGAATAAGACAGAAACCACATCACGACCTTCAAACCGCCATCGCGCTGAGCGAGTCAGTGCTGGGTGCAAAGCGAAGCCTCTGCGAAACCTTGCTGGCACTGCTGAATCATCACGAGCAATACGGTGACGGACGACGGTGGCTGACCCTTGACGCCGGGCAGGTGCATCCAGGAGCACCGGTTCGCGATGCAGAGGGGGCTCCTTACCGCATGCGCTTGCATGCACTCGCGCGGCTGGCAGTTCAAAGTGGGAAACTCTCGCGAATGCCCGCAGCGCTCCAGGGGACCGATGAGGTTGCCGACGTTGACCAAGAGGATGGAGACAGGCCATGACCCTGGCAGCTTGGACTTCCCCTCTGGATGCAATCGATGATGCGACCTCGGTGCATGGTCCAGTGCGAGCCGCGCTATTAACAACCTTCGATGTTCCTGATGCAGAGCTGCTCGTCGAAGATCTACTTCCTCGGTGGCTTGGTCTGCATCGTGTTCCCTCGGCGGACGAATCTGCGCAGCATCAGTTTCTGGCTGAGTTGGCAGCGGAGCTGGATCGGCTTCACGGATCTATCCACGTCATCTCTTCACCGCCGAGACATGAAGATGTCAGGCCCCACTGGCTGTGGAGCTACGTGCGGCGTCATCATGTCGGTGCGAAGACCGGAACACGCGCTGTTCAGCATGCGAAGCTCTGGATTCTGCACCGTGTCGGGCACGCTGGCATCGAGTGCCTGGATCTTTGGATTTCGTCGACCAATTTGACTCGATCGGCATTCACCGGCCAGATTCAGTCTGGCTGGCGCTGCTGCGTTCCGCTGCAAGGTGTGGTCCGAGATGCCAACCGACAGTCTTGGGGCCCTCTGTCCGACTTTCTTCAAGAACTCGGTACCCAGTCAGGGGATGCAGCCAAGACGGCCATCGAGACGTTTCTCCTGCTCCTATCCCGCGCCCGTTGTCCTCAAGGTGTGCAGTTTGTGGCCAGTGTTCCCGGCAGACATCGCTCGAAGCGGTGGGGGGTGGATGCACTTGGCATCGCGATAGCCGGGCGAGGTACAGCGGCCATGGATATATTGGTCCCGACAGTCGGTGAGTGGGACTCGAAAGGGTGGAACGAGTGGTCCCGCGCTGCTGGTACTCGACCTGACCGAATCTCAATCGCGTGGCCTGCTCAGTATCATCGATGGTCGAAGAGCTGGTGCGTACCCGAGCTTAGCTGGGCCGCTTTCAGCGAGCTGTCGACGAACTTGCTCGAATGGCCTCAAGGTGAGGACGACTCCTCGCCGCTGCATGAGAAGCATATCGAGAGTAAAGACCATCGATGGCTCCACGGTAAATGCTATTGGCTACGTCGAGGCCGAAGGTCTTGGGTTCTGGTAACGTCTGCCAATTTGAGCCCGAGCGCATGGGGCGCGTCTGTAAATGGTTCCCTGGTGATACGGAACTTCGAGTTTGGGGTCCTCCTCTTCACGGACCAGAGCCCGCTGACCGGCTTGAACTCACTTGCATCGCTTCCTTCGTTTTCGATCGAGAACGAAGATAAGGAACTGCCAGGAGAAAACAGCACTCCGTGGTTAGCTGCTACCTTCCAGAACGGGTATTTATGCTTGCACGCTTCTGGATATGAACGCCCTTCCGCCAGCATAGAAGTACGTCTTGCGGATGGGACCAACCCGACCAAGCGTGCGCACTGGACACAACAAACAGATGGCTGGGAAGCAACCGTACCATGCACCGGCTCGTTACCACAGCTCATACGAATCATCGGCACCGTCGCGTGGATTCCGGTCTGGGATCAGCGCAGTGCGACAGAGCGGCGAGCGACACCGTTGGTCAACCTCCCTGGATTAGATCCAAGGCAGCTGGCTGCCATCCGTCTTTCCTTCATGGAGTCTCGATATGCGCGCTGCCAGCCAGACCTTGCGGTTCTGGAGCCAGCGAAGCGCCCCGCTACGGAGAATCAGCAAGGTTCGGACCGGCCAACCGCAGCCAGATTTGGCTACGGCTTGCCAGTTATGGACCTGTCGCGCAGATTGTCGGCCGTAGTCGATGGATGGCGGAGTGAGCGGGTTAACGCTAGCAACGGGCTTCGTAGGTACATCAATGCTGATGGTGAGAGCCTACGAGACTCTTGGGATGCGCTTGCAAAAGAGGGCGTCAGCGCAAGTGCATATCAAATAGCGTGCGACGAACTCGACATACTGCTCGGGAGTGAGTCATGACCCCAAGACTCGACGCCCGACGGTGGGCGTTCCTACGAAACGCGGCGAGCTATGTTCGCGCCTACAACTCGGATCAGCAGGCGCGGGAGCTAGAACCGGCTGCGACGCGACGGCAGTGTGCTACTGCACGCGAGATCTTACGCAGGCTCCAGAGTCAGCGCGGCCTCCTACTTGCTGACGATGTGGGACTCGGCAAAACGACTGTGGCCGCAATCGTCGCATGCGTGGTAGCGGCCATAGGTGGCAAAGTGCGTGTGCTGGCTCCGAATGCTCCGATGGCGCGAAGGTGGCACGAGGAGTTGTCCTCGCATGTGAAGAGCGTCCGGTCGTTAATTGCCGGGGCCTGCAAGGTTTCGGTGCATGAGCGAGCAAAAGTGAACATGCTTGCGGGGCGCATCATTATCTCGACTCACCGTCGAAATGTTGGCAATCGCCAGCTAAACTGCGACCTGCTCATTGTTGATGAAGCACATCGAGCCAAGAGTGAGCATAGCTTGCTTGCGAAGGAACTTAGAGCAAGCGCTGACCAAGTGGCGAACATCCTGATCTTGACCGCGACACCCTTCAGCATCGACGCCACCGACCTCTGCCGAATGCTAGCGCTAGTTGGAGGCGACTCCGCACAAGATGTGGTCCGCGATGCTGCTGCGCAGCTACACCGGCTCTGGGCAGGTAGCTATGTCGACGCTTCATTTGCGATTGAAGTCAGCAAAGCAATCCAGGGGGCGCTGGAAAAGCTCAGGCCCTGGGTCATTCGACACTCTGTCGAATCTCTCTCGGCCCAAGAGAAAAAACTCTTTGGGAAAGTAGATCTCGACTGGACAATACCAGTCAGTCCGGCGACGACTTCGCAGCTTGAAATCTTGCTACGTGCAGATAGGCTGCTTTCGCTCGCAAAGAAAGATGGCAGCCGCGACGTGGCGCGCACCAACGACCCTCGCTTCCATGTTGGGTGGAAATTTCTGAAAGAAGAAGTTGAGAGCACTTCATGTCGCCGTGCCGATACTGAAGAGGCTCAGCTCGTCCAATGCCATCGCAGTAGTATCGCCGAACTGCTCGGGCGAGAGCAGCAAACACGGCATCCAAAAATGAATGGAGTTGTTACGACGATCCAGGCCTTGGTCAAGCAGGGGGAACGGGTGGTTATCTTCTGCGATCATCACAAGACGGCAGGGGAGCTAGCCGTTGAGACGGCGGCTATGCTTCGGCCCGTTCAGCACGCAAAGGAGTCCACGGAGCTTTGGTTTGAAGCTTGGCAACGAATCTTGCAGCCGACTGTCGGCGAACTGTCTCGACGAAGCATGAGCGCATTCACGGGGTTTCTCCGATGGCTCAGTAGTCCTGGGGTCTGCGCGCAGGTCGCTCGCCAGCTTGGTGAGGTACCCCCGACCGCCGCCAAGCTGGCAACGCGCCTAGAGCGCACACCGGCGCGGCGTAATGACACAAACCGGCTCGCGTCCGAAGCCCTGTCGCTTTGGCGACACATCAACAGTTCTCCGTCGTTGGTCGAAACGATGAAGTCGTCTGCCGGGTTGGGGCGTTTTCACGCGACCATCCCTGGCGCGGCTCTCGACGATCCGCCGCTTGTCGCGGTCTGTGATCTACCGAAGGGCATTGACGCTGATAGCCACCTGTTCCGGCTCTTCCATCGTTCCCGAGACCTCGTGCTTGCCCTCTTCAACAGTCCTTTTGGACCCGATGTTCTGATCACCACGGACCAACTCAGCGAGGGATTCGATCTACATCGATACTGCCGCCACATCATCCACTATGAACTAGATCCGAGCCCCGTCCGTACAGTACAGCGAAACGGACGACTCCGAAGAGTTCAATGCTGGGCGGCGCGCAGCGGCTTGCCTCTGCGGATCGCGATCCCGTCATTCCGGCGAACCAGGGACGAGCGCCTGGTCGCTGTCATGCACGCGCGGCTCAAGCAGTTCGATTTGTTACTTGGTGGAATTGGCACCGCACAAAGCCTTCTCGCGGAGACCGGTGATAGTACCCATCCGGCACAAATGGAGACGCTGGTTAGACTGAACGCAGCGCTCAAACCGAATCGAGACTGCTTCGTCGCCTATTAGTCACGGGCAGCGTCGCTTGGCCAGTTGGTCCTGACGCTTCACGGCGATGCAGCCCGGCGTATTCAGCGCCACGCACCTGCTGCGTTGAAGCGTGGTCGGCGGTATTCGCCGCCCCGGGTTGTGGTGCTCTGGACCAAGTGCTCAAGCATGTGCTGGGAAAAAAGTGACGGAGCCCGCTGCATGTCGCGAGGGAGTGCAGCGGGCACAAGCGGGATTTGCGGTGAGTCAGCGGCGCGCACGTCGGACGTTGGGAGTCTCGCGAGCAACGGTGCGCTGTATCCGCCCGCCCATCCCCATCTCCCCCCGCCCGCGAAATCATGCGAACAAAGCGCGGTGGATCTAACTGTCACTCCGCGTGCGATACCAAGTCAGCAGCAGCAACTCGTCCAGGCGCGACTTCGGCTAGCGGCGGCTGAGCTTTTGCAGGATGTCGCGGACGTACTCCCATGGGTCGCGGATTCCGGCCAGCTCGCAGCTGCCAACCACAGTAGCTATCGCGGAGTCCCCAGCTTCTAATGTCCGCGAACGCTTTCCAAACGCTAGTGCAGCAGGGTCAACGCTGGTCGTTGCTCACGTAGAGCGTTTGTTGCAGCGTCTGGAGAGGGTCCAACGTCCACAAGAGCAGTTACTGGCACCAGTACAGCTTCAGTCACCGCCTTCCGTCTTGGCATCGCGCTCGTGTGTAACTGCTACGCTGCCGATTGTGCTTCCCGCTCCGCCAGCAGTTTGTCCAACTTGAGCGACGGTGCTGAGGTACTTGTCCCGGCATAGTCCTGCTTGCCGATGTCGTCGCCCTGTCGCCCCAGTCCTTCGCGGCGCGCCGCTCATACGTACCTAGAGCCCAGGATTGTGCTTAGGGCATAGAACCGCACGGACAGAGCGCTAAGCGAATCAGAACAGCGCGCAGACCACGCCAGCGCTGCCGCGCACCCCAGGACATGCCCGAGCCATTGAGCGCGGCTCTTACGGCAAGCTGGGCCGCATTGCTGGTGCTCTCAGCATCAGCGCGGCCACTGCGCACCACATAGCTGTAGGCTTGGGCCTACTGCGCATGTACGGGCGCGTCGGCTTTGTGTGTTCGTGTCAGAGACAATCGGTCGCTGCGTGACTATGCGGAAGGATTAAACCACCCGCAGGACAGACGAGAAAACGGCAGGAGCATGAACTTGCTCGGGAAGTTTGTGCTCAGTTTCTTGTCTGCAGTGGGGTCAGTACTTGCCAAGTTTGCAATCAAATCATAGTTGCGCGGCTTGGAAGAGCCTGATTTGTTGCGTAGATGCGCAAGGTCTCTGGCGGTTGCCGGAACAGCGACGGGATAGCATAAATTTGCGAATGGGTGATCCTGTTTTTGATCCGGTGGCTTGGGGACTTGAGTCAGCCAGTAGGCTGCTCCTACATGGCCAGGCTCACTTCAGTCCGAACGTTGGAGGGTTAGCCTGTTAAGGCATACGGCAGGTGCTCCACCGTAATCCCGACTAAACTTCCAAAGCGGAGGAGGCAGGCGTGTCGCACCATCCGTGCCATGGCCTCTTCCTCAGGCGGATGGTGAAGAAGGGGCTCAAGCAGCTCAACGACTTTTGTCGGCGCCAGTGAATCATCCACTTCCTCAAGGACACGCAAGTCGTTCGTCGAGTAGGCAATGGCTGTGGCAAGCAAACCGAGTAGCTCCTCCGGCCAAGCGGACAATTCGGCAAGGATTGACGCACCTTGTAGCGGGCCGAATCGAAATCTCTCCCTGGACCGAGACAAGCTGTCGCTACCTGAGGATGACTTGTTCTCGTCAACGGATGGGGCTTTTCCGAGGCCAAGGAGCTGTAGTAATTCAGCTTTAACCTCGGAAAGGTAGCTGCGCTCCTCGGCAAGTACTCCAAGGATAAGTGACAGGCGTTCTGAGGTCGACGGTCCAAGCCGAAAGATCTGCCGAGCGATCTGCCAGCGACGTCTCACAGAGCCCTGAGTATCCAACCAGGCCTTCTTCACGGCTTCAAGTGCCGATTTATGGCAAGCTTCAACTCTCGCGAGTAGCTCTATAGCGCCCTCGACATCCGTATCATTCACCCTCGCAGACAAGATTGGCAGCATGCTGTCAAGCAGCTCAGCCGGAGAAATCTCTCTCAGGTCGAGGAGAAGCCTGGCCACCGTTCTGCGAATGCCCTCACCATAGTAGGTTCCGAACCAAGCAAGAGGTGCATGGAGACAGGATCGGAGAGCGCGCATCACCTCTTCGTCGCGATAACCCAGGCGATACAGCCGTTCCCCCGCCTCGAAACGCAAGCCGTAGTCAGCGTCCTCGAGCCAGGCACGCAAGGCGTTCAGGACATCGGCCGACTGCGCAGGAATCGGTTTCCCATCGTCTGAGGTCAGCAAACGTATCGGCACCAGCCAATCGACGATCCACATACATTCATATGGCGTATAGGCTTGAAGAGCTGAAAGCAGATGCCGGTGAATGATCGGGTGAGGGGCCAGCATAGCTAGCTGGTCCTGCCCGGGAGTTTCCGTCAGCGAACGGCGAGCTACAGCGCTGACGAAGAACTCAGCGGCGATATCATCTATCAACGAGAACTTCAGCAGGAGAAGGAGGAGGTTCTGCGTATAGTAACGAGCCGGTGCCTGCGGATCTCGGATAGCAGACAGCAACGCTGCTGCCAAGTCGCCGCGCACCCTGCTGTCCTGCTCAGCAAGCTCCATCACCCACTCAGCCATCGCCTTGTCGGCATCGTAGTAGTCGCGAAGAATGATGGGAAGCAAGTGCTCGAGCATCGGTTGGCTGACTCGCCGTAGCCTCTTCATCCAATAGAATGACGTATGCGGATGATCACCCTCGCTCAACAACATTCCGAGCAGCACCTGGTCTACAGCCGGCTCAGCATCCCCCACACCCACTCTGGCTAACAGTGACAGTGCCAGATTGCGTCGCTCCGACCAGGGGGCCGGTAAGCCATCTTCATCATGGGTTGGCAACACATTGAGCCAACCTGCGGCGGCTCCACGCAGAGCGTCCTCATTGCCACCAAGCGCAGAAAGAAGCGCTGCGGCCCAGAATCCCACGCCGGTTTCTTGTTTGTATGGGGTGAGCCGGTCATCCGCTGGACGCCGCTGCGCGCTTTCTGCTCGAGTTCCGATAAGGCGGTTGAGCGTGGCCGATGCTCGATAGTGGATTGCCTCGCCTGCGGGATCCTGACAGACCAGCAATCCGATAAGGATGGGGCGGACAACTCCTGGGTCGGCATCTGGCAGGCGCAACCAGAAGGTAGCAGCATGGAGCTGTATCGACGCACGCACGCCGGGCTCGAACAGTGGCTTCAGCGCATCGACGCAGTTAAGGTCGGGTACAGCTCGAGCTAACGTCTGCTCCACAGCTTCTAGACGAAGAGCATAGTCATCCGAAGCCAGCCCATCGCGAATTACTGCGCGCTCGGGACTGCTAGGGCAGGCTTCTGATTGATTCAGGCGCATTAGGGCCTTCCAGCGAAGCTGCAGCGGGTGCTCCTCAGATAAGAAGGCGGATAGCACTGGCCGAAGTCGATTCCCTCCGATGCCATGCCAAGTCAGAAACTTGACCATGGACCAGCGATCTGCAGAAGTCTTCCTCTCCAAAGCATAGAAAATACGATCGCTGATGAGCTCTCGTGCAGCGGATGAGCTGGGATCTGGCTTGTCACCCTCACGCAGATGTTCTCTGTCGGATCGATAGAGTCTTGGCAGAAGCCAACTGGCCACTTCGCGAACACCTGGCTCCGGATGCGCCATCTCGTCGATGATCTGATCCAGTACTACGATGTTCGTAGTGACGGCCTCGCGGAGCCAGCGCAGATGACGTTCGGGCTCCTGCCAGCCAAGGTCTGCGCCGGCGGCAATGACCTCCCGCAGCCAGCGGATGTACTCGTGGACCAGATCGGTCACCTGACTCGCAGATTGAGTCGGCAATGGAAGATCGGCATCATCCAGTTGGTGGATGAATTCTGAAAAGGTATGGTGTCTCGGAAGCCAGGACGGAGGCCGACTCCCCTCCGGAATTCCTGACTTCAAGTCGGGAGGCTCCGGCCAGCGCGTATTGGCCAGGGCCAGAATTGCCCCCAGCAGGGCGGCTGGTACCTGCCCATTGGTCCGCCTGGTCCGAAGTGCTATTTCGCTTGCGACCCACCAGCAAAGGGGAAGCGGCACACTGCCGGGACCTCCAAACAAGAGAGGATAGAGCTTGTCCAGTGGCTCCTGATCCGTTGCAACCCTGCATAACAACCGAAGAGTGTCTCGAAGCTCTGTTGCTGGCAGATCTTCAAGCGCGGACAAGATCGGTTGATTGCCATTGCCCCGATGCAGTCTATTCTTGATATCGACCACCACGGCAGCCATGCAGCCTGGCTTCTCAGCACGCAAGAGCGCGCCAGTGACTGCCAAGCTATATAACTTATGCTGAAATGCCGTGTCGATGGCCCAAACTCGGATGGCACCATCCGCCTGGATGCACGGCCCGAGTGCATCCGCCAGCCAACTCGATGTGGCGCCTACTGCTGCACCCAGGGTAGCGATACGTCGGCAGAGGTCTGTGTCGGCATTGGCAAGCAGCTCCCGCAAGTCGTGTAGCAACACCTCACGGCATCGCTTCTTCTCATCGCCGGAACCAGCGACCTCCTTTAGAAACGTGGCCGCCGCCGCTGTCAAAGCCTGCTCTGGAGCTTCTCTTCGCGACAGATAATTCGCTTCTGAAAGAGGGCGTGTGAAATGAAAAAGGAATCGCCTACGTACCGCTGGGCTATCGGCAAAAAGACCTTGAAGAATCGATTCTGAACTTGGTCGAGGAATCGTCGCAGGCCTCACTTGTTCAAGAAATAGGTCAACAAGGCGCTCGGCGTTGGGCTCGCTGAGAAGCGCTGCACGCGCGATGGCAAGCTTGTCTTCCTCGCTTCCCTTGCTCAAGAGTAGGCGCCATAGTTCCCAGTCATGCGGTCTCAGCAGAGTCAGAAGCCGGGCAGCCTCAGTCTGATATCTCTGGTTTTCGACTCCGTAAAGTTCTTCGACGACTTCTAGCAGGCGGGGGATCGTTCGTAGCACATGCTCAACTTCATCGGAAGCAACGATGTCCTTGTGAAAACAGAACGCCAATCGTGCGGCGCTTCGATATCGTCCCTCCTCCGGAAATTTGCCAGCCCGGATTACCCCAAGGGCCGCCAGGCATGCAACTTCATCGTTCCAATCAGCCACAAATTTCTGACACAGCGCTTGAGCCGTCGGCTGGTCAACGGTATTTCTCGCCACGAAGCGGACGACGGCCAGGCGCAGTGAGTCCAGAGGATGATGCAAGAGGGCCGCGCAGGCATCAATGATCCGGAGACTGGCAGGAACACGCAGCGCCGCAAGGACGCGCTCGGCTGCCTCCGTGATGCGACCCAACGGAATCGTCGCCGCTCGAAGGAGCGTGCCGAGCTGCTCATCAATCAGGTCTGGCGAATATCTGGTTCCATCTCCAAGACAGGTAGTTGCCAAAGGCGAATTTGGATGCAGGAGCCGGTCGAGCGATCCCGGAGCCTCCGCGCTTAAACAGCGGAGAAATGTGTCAGCAGCTTCTCTTCGTCGCTGTACATGCGCCAGAATTCCTGCCGCGAAGGAGATCGTTTCTTTGTATCGGCTGTCGCTCCGCTGAGCAGCCAACTCGGCTAGGTTATCTATCTGGACATATTGGTCAGCCGCCAGATACTCGGTAAACGTAAGGTGGAGGAACTCGAATTTATCCGGTGAGGATTCTACCAAAATGCCCGAATGCACCGTAGCTACATCCAAGCAGTGGGCCGCCAGCTGCTCGGCAGTCCTGGCCTTGGTGCAGTTTAGGGAGCTCGCCAACTGCCGCAGCAGCTCGACTCGCTCCACCTCCCGCTGACCCCGCTGATGCATCCAGGCAGCAGTGCTGGCCAGGGCTTGACGCAGGTTAGCGGTCGAAATCAGTACCTTTCGAGCCACACGATTCGCCGGCCAAGTCTCAAGCAGGGTACAGACAGCGCGTTCGTAGAGCTCAGCGATCTCCAGCGGCAGTCCATCCGGGCCATGGTCGAGCAAACAAAGCAAGCGCAGCGATAGCGGGTTGTGTGCCAGTTCCCCGAGAGCCCTCCCTGCCGACAACGACTTTATCAGCCGCTCGCTCTGTGCCTCGGCGGTTGCCCGGTCCTCACATCGCTTGTGCTTCTGAACAAAGGACGCGATCTCATCCTGATTCAAGTCGGCCACTTGCAGGTGTGGGATGCGGTGATCTAGCCAACAGTCGGTAGCCAACCGCGAAGTTACGATGCATCGCAGCTTCGGTCGTTCCAGCAGCATTCTTCCTACTGCCTGAAGCAGGGGCTGGCGGTTTTCCTTTCTGACCTCATCGACGCCATCGAGGAGGAGAAGCCCACGCCCTTGATCTGCCCATTCCTCGAAGGCAGTGGAGATGGCTACCTTGTATTCCGAGCGAAGCTTCTGTCGGACGTGTTGCCAAAGGGATTCCCCAAATCGAACTTTCTCGGCGATGGTGTGCAGCTTGATGAGTACCGCGAGCGAAGAATCGCTAACGTGTGCATGCAGCGCCAAGTGATGCAGGATACTGCTCTTGCCGCTACCGGGCTTCCCCAGCAGCATGATCTGGGGGAAGCGGCGGAGCGCCTCTGCAAGGCTTTGAGGCTGCTCTATCTTGTAGCGGGAGGCGAGTTCGTAGCGCTGGTTCTCAACCTTCCAGCGTTCTCCGGAGGTCAGCTTGTCATTTTTTAGCTGTGTTTCCAAATGTCGATACTGCGCTTCGATATCCGCAGGCAGCCGGAGCCATTCCAGCCATGGCTGAACAAACAGCTCGGAAAAATGAAACGATCGCGCTGAAGTGGGATGCTGTGCTGCGAAAAATCCCTTCAACGGAACGGTTTCCAAACGCTGCTTTTGGGAAGATCGGTACTCTTGAAGCTGGCGGTACTGTGCATCGTGGGGCGTTGGCAGCTCCAAGCGGGCAGTGATGGAACGGCGGAGTTCTTCTAGGACTTCCGCTTGTTTCCGAGGCGAAAGCTGAGAAAGGCATTTGCCATCGCGCGGCAGCCTGTGCGTCTGCTGCTGGAATATCGGTCTCAGCGCTGGCGGATCAAGCGCAGCCTCAACATCCAATATCCACAAGACGCCCTCGGCCCGGCATTGCTCCAAAAGCGGTTGACCTTCGGTGGCGGCCACCTGGGTGGTCCAGCCCGAACAGAGAAGAAGGATGATGCCTTGGGCCTTGGCGATTTCCTCAGAAACCCGAACCGCCAGATGCGTGCCCGGCTCGATCTGTTGCACGCTCATCACTCGCAGGCTGGCCTCCTCCAGCGCCTGCCGGCAGCGCTTTGCCACCTCTGGCACGAGCTGGCTACCGGATATCCAAATCGTTGGTGACGAGGTACCAGCCATCGCTCCTCAAGCCCCCTGAGCCTTACGGCCCAGTCGTAGGGAATGCTCTGCGTACTGTGTCTGTGGATTTACCTTGTCGATGTCGGGCCGAAAATCTGCATTGGCGTCAGAGAACTTGCGCGGCCAGGTTCGCAGCGTCATGCCTGCGGAAGTCTCGACGATAGCGGCAATATTGTAGCCGTGGCCGGCGGGCACGCCTTGCGGCATCGCCTCCGCATGCGCGGCGCCTGCGGTAACGCACAGCCATTCCGTACCGGAACCGGAGCGGGCCGATTCCGATTCTGCTTCATGCACATGGCCGGCCAGGTGGCAGTGGACGTAGCGGCGAAGCCAATTTCTTACCTCACGCTCGTCGGCGAGCCAACCACCAACCAGCGGATGATGCGACAGCGACAGCACGAGATGCTGGGAATCCGCAGCTGGCGAGAGCCCGGCCAGAAGTTCTGTCAGCATCCGCTCGCCGACACGCAGCCGCCCCTGATCACGAGCATCCGCTGCCAGCAGGGCGGTGTTGAGCCCCAAGATTCGGATCGCTAAGCCGCGCACGGTCAGTGTGTATGCAGCCCAGGCGCAGCGCGCTGCCACGGATTCCCCCCCGTCTGGCCGCGCATAGCAGCTGGCGAAGGCTCGATAGCCCGCTTGCCGCGCCAACAGTCGCGCGAGGTCCGGAGAATGGCAAACGGCATCGTCAAAAGAGCGGCTTCCGCTGCGGAGCTCCTCGATCAGGGTCTTGGTCGTCTGATCGCGATCCGCACTGCGTGCGACATCATGGTTGCCGGGGACCATCACGATATGCGCGGGTGGGATCTTCAGCGAAGACGCCAGCGCATCGAGCCAGCTGGCGGCATGCCGGTACTCCTCGACGACTGGAGCACGATTCAGATCTCCACCGCTAAAAGCGATATCACCGGTCACAAGGATCAAATCTGGTGAGGGCAAAGTACCGTCAGTTACCTGTGCCAGTACGTCCTGGGACAGGGCAGCCAGTAGGCGCTGCTGATTATAGCGGTGGCTGGTGCTGCCGTGACCAAAGTGTAGGTCTGAGAGGTGCAACCAGGAAACTCGCGGCTGCCCTGCAACGGAGGATCGATTCGCAGGTGCTTGGATCGTCGCGGGCAGCAAAGCTCGAACTTCCTTGACGATCTCCAGCCATACCTTATTGCGAGATCCCTGCTCGCAGACAGGTCCGCCGCTGCGGGGCAAAATAACCAAGTGGCGGTAGCGGGTCGCCTGAACATCTATTGACCTGATGAGGATAGGAATTACCCGTGCGCCCGCCGTCCTTCGATGTAGGGCAGCGTCAACGAGAGCCGGATACTTGCGTTCTAGCCGCGGGCTTACAAGAACCAAGATCAACTCCGCCTGCGTAATCTGTTCCCTTTGCCAATCCTGCTGATTTACCCCGGGGGGCGCATCCTGGATCGAGCAGACAGCAAGCAGATCCTGCTGCACGTAGACTGCCAGTTGGTCTTCTAGCTCGCTCTCGTATTTTTTGTCTTCTGTAGCAGCTAGGATCAGACAACGAGTGTGCATCGCAGCCTCTCAGTTTAGTTTACAAGCTCTTGCGGCGGATGCGCGACTCGCGGATTGTCCGATGACGAAACTAGCGGACCGGATGCGTCTCCGCGTCGCGGGACCATACATGCGTCCGGCGGAATCTCTGCCAGTGAATGCGAACGCCCCTCAAGAACGCCGCGTGCTCGAGGACCTTTGGAACTGCACGCAGCTTTTGTCCATGCAACCAAGAAAGGGCCGGGTTTCTCGTTAGGCTCGGTGCGACATGCAGACACAGCCTCGCGGGGTCGATAGACCAGAGATAATGGTCAAAAGCCCAGTGATGCGTGCGGCAGAGCGGCAACGTGTTCTCGAGGGCATCCTCACCTTTGTCCGAGACGGCCAGAATATGGGCCACTTCGACTTCGTGGTCACCGTTTGTATCTGAAAGCGTCAGGCCACAGGCCGCGCAGGCAGGCCCCCATAACTCGATGACTTGTGGACGAAGCGCTTGGTCGCGAGCAAGTCGGCTGCACTGCTCGCGCAGCCGCTCCTTGTCTGCTTTGCTGGCCCCTCTGGGAATCGAGACGACTAACTCCTCCTCGGTTTCTTCGAAGGCAGGGAGAACATAGCCGTTCTTGTTGCGAATGGCGCGCTCCAGCAACTGCACGTCCGCAGCAGTGAGAATGCGAGGCGTCTGCAGTGACTGAGGCATTTCTCCGTGACGCCACTTGATGCCGATGCCGTTGTCGAAACGCAGTTTGTCGCGGAGCTGGGTGATATCCGTAATCGGCACTTGGTTCTTTCGCTTCGCGCGCGGGTAACCGCTCTTAATCCTCCGAACATGCTCATAGACCGCGAGCAACCACAGGTTACTTGTCCCCGGCGGCACGGTGACCAGATACAGCCGATCACCCTCCTTTAGCCTGTCCAGCCGGGGGTGATCACTGACGTAGTTGCACCAGTAGTCGAGAACCCTGCCTGGGCCGAGCCCCGCTTCGTCGACTTCATCGAGGAAGATCTGCTTATTGACGATCGCCAGCATTTGCGTGGGCATCGGCTTCTCCATGACTTCCGCAACAGCTCTGGTTCTTGATTCCAGCCAGGCAGCGTCTCCTGCGCAGAGCCTATTACGCGGCTGGGTTCGACGGCAACGGGAGATAGTAGACGGCTCGTGGTGTACGCGGCCAGACGCTCAGTTCTCCGTCGGAGCCGCAGCATGTGTAAGGTTTCCACCGTCAGCGATAGCACTTCCCCAAACCCGAGGACGAGCTGTTTTGATGCTGTGTATGGTTGGTTGAAGCGTCGGGCAGGCTACTCAGCTGAGGGAGGGCAGAGGCACTGTCTTCTTCAGGGTGCCTCGCAATTGCAGGGATAGCGGGCCGTCCGGTAGCGCATCTATGATCTCGGCAGCCCCAACAATGCGGTCAGCCCAAACAATCGGAAGGAGGTCAGCCAGATGGCGTCTGGCGAGGCTCGTCCGCGTGCTTCGTTCGTGACAAGAGCAACTCAAGCACCTGCCGCGGAACGAGTAGCACACCGGCGGCCCCCAACAGGAGCAGCGCCATGAGCGCAACATAGCGGTGATGCGGCCACCATGGCCGATGGCGACGGCGACAAACCACAGCCCGGTAAAGCAGCCCGAGAATCGCGGTGGGGCGAGTTCTGTCACGAGCGATAGCCCCATGGGGGAAAGTAATAGCTCTCCGAGCGAAAGGAAGGCATAGAAGCCCAAGAGCCCCAGCGGGCTGACCCGGCCCGTGTCTCCGCGCTAAGACTGGCACCGGCCACGATGGCGAACGCAGCGGCAGTGAACAGGAACCCCCAGATCATTTTCAGCGAAGTCGAAGGTTCAACCCGGCGCTGTCGCAGACGGCCGAAGGCCCACAACACCAGCGGGGTGAACGCGATGACCAGGCCAGCGTGCAGCGCGGCGAAGTGACCGGGTCGTAGAGGGAGACTCCAGCGCAGAAAACCAACGCGCCGTACCGTATGGGCCTGCGCGAAGAACGCCAGCGACGCCCCGGTCTGCTGGAATGCCAACCAGAAGATCACGGCGACGCCGCTGATCAGAAAAAGCGCATGCAACCGCGACCGATCGTCCCTTTTTCGACGCTGCCGAGAGGGCTGGCTGCCCTTGAGTTGACTGTCTGCCGAGTGTTCTTCCAACTGCAATGAGAAGAAGCAACGCCGGCAACATCGCTGCCGCTGCGCAGACGAAGATAGACGGCCAGCCCCAACCGGCCCGCGCCCATTCACTAACCAGGGGTCCCTCCTTGCTAAAGGCGGTCACGATGTAACAGGCCCTTCATCCTGCCAACGGCTATCAACCGTACTCCGATGGAGCGAGGTCGCCCAAGGCTCCGTGCCACACACAGATCGGCGACTGTTTGGTGTAGAATGTCCTGTGCCGTCGCCGACTCAGGCACGGTTCAGACGCTCACTTCCCTGGCCATGGCACCAAAACCGCGTTTGAGCCGCTTATCCGCGCCTGTATTTCTGGCGCAAACCGATCGGCTTCGCCGTTCATAACAGATCCACCGGTTGGGAGAACTATTGCGAGCCTCAGAGACGGCAGAGGCCTTCTATACCAAACTGTCGCCGACCTGGCATGAGAGTTCCACATCAGCGAGCGCTGCATATGACTCAAGGAGTGCTGCGCGGCGGCTCGCTGCTCGAGGGATCTTCTTCGTTCACAAACTCCCCCTGTTCGTCGTAGTAGCGCCAGGGGCCGGCGGCTCTGCCGCTCACCCAGGTGCCGGTGGAGCGCAGCTTCCCGTTGGGATGACACGCAACCGAGGGTCCATGCATGGCACCCCGCTGGTAGCCCACCTGCGAGCGGAGCCGACCGCTCGTGTAGTACTCCCGCGTGGGTCCGTGGCGGGTGCCATCGGGCTCCTCACAGGCATCTGTACTTCCATCGGTGGCGGTGTAAACGACCTGCCGAGTCCCGGTAGGACAGAGTCTCGGTGACAGCGCCGCAGCCACTCGCTGGCTGCACGCGGGCAGCTTGGGAACGCAAGCCGACAAACCCGTGAGCAGCAACAGCAAAGAGAGTTTGTGCATCGGAGGGTTTATTACTGAGGGATTTCGAGATGGTATGCAGGGTCAGCGGGGGGTTGCAAGAACTTAGACACGCGCGACTCCGCGTTCACAGCGGTGATGAAGGGCTGCTTCCTGGCCGCGGGGATGGAGCCCGGCGAGATGTCCACGACATTCAAGGTGGCCAGATCCACGCAGTGATGTGAGACATTGGAGGGGCCGATCTCCATGATCAAGGCCTCCATGGCGGCCTTGATCTCAGCCGCGGTTTTCTTCAGCTTCTTCTCCTGCTCGTACATATCAATCACCTTGTCTCCGGATGCGCCGTACAGCTTGTGCTGCGAGGTGACCCCGTGGCTCTCGAGGTTGTTGTACATGACGCGTGCCTGATCCGCAGCGGTGCGCGCGGTGCTGGTGATCGTGGCGCTGGTGATCGTGGCGCTGCGCAGGATGCTCTTGAGCACGGTCCGGGAGTACGCGGACACCGCCTCGTCATTCGCGTTCGTACCGAAGCTGAGGGTAACGTCGTCGGCCTGGTCTGGCGCCGACTCTGGCGCCGAGGCAGATCCCTGCGGGGACTTCTCCGCCTGCTGTCCCTGTTTGGTCTGTTTCGCCTGGTCTGCGGCGCGATCCAGAAGGTTCTCTGCCGCATCATTGGTGTCATCGGCGAAGTGTCCGACCGCGCTGCGCAGATGCTGGAGCGACATCCCTCCCTGCGCGGCTCCTCCGCGCGCTGCCGCATCGTGAGCTCCCGCTGCGTGGATGTGGACGTGCCTGGGGGCGCTGCTGACGAAGGCGGCGGCCCCCCGATGCTGAGTCTGGAGCCAGCCGCTGTGGGTATCGGAGACAATCTGGAGAGAGCTCCCCGCAGGCAGGGTCTCGAGCACCCTGCCCGTCATCGCCGGCTCCGCGCGGACGTTCAGGTTGGTCAGTGTCGTCGCCGTTCCCAGAGCCGCGTGAGGCTTCGCTGCCGCATCGGGCAGGGACGCAGGCTTGTCCTGCTGCTGGCCGCCGCCGGGCAGCTGCTGGGTCGGCTCGTTTTTTTGACCAGGCTTGCTGGCATCCTGCGGCTGCGCGCCGCTCGTGACCACTACGGGCTTGCCCGCGCTCAGCGCTGTGATGACGTGATCCAGATAGGCCCGCCGGATCTCGTTGCGCCGGAACTCTCCGTTGAGATCCACCTTCTGTCCGTAGAACGTCTCGCTGTCATTGGGCCCCCCTTTTTTCTCTTTGTTTCCAGCGGCGTAGAGGTCCATATAGGAGTCCTGCTCCCCGCTGTCCTCGAACAGCTTGCGCACCGCCTGAAACTGCGCCAGCACGTCCCCATCGTGGGCTTTGAGCGCCGCGTTGATCCGGGCGACGCGGTCATACCCGTAGTAGCCGCCCTGATAGATCAAGTCGGTCAGAAACTCCACCATGGCCGGGTGCAGGCTCCGCCACTCCTGCTCCGACATCACGAACGTGCCCGCAGGCTTGTGATCTTTCTTCTCCCGTGCGGCCGCGTTCAGGTTGCCAGAGTCCGGCGTGGTGTCTGTCGCTCTCCGGTGCGCAAGCTCCGTGTACTTCTCGAGCTGCATAGCCAGCAGGTTGTACTGGATCTCTTTGGGGATCTCTCCGATGTCGCTCTTGTGCGCAGCTACGAAGTCGCGCGCGCCAGGACCCTTGAGTCCGGCTCCGGCCGCGATCTTCACCGCCTGCGCTTTGGACATACCCGCCGCAGTGAGATCAGCAATGACAGACTCCTGGCTGCGACTCCCGATGTCGTACCCCTTCCCGAGCGTGACGCCGGACGCGTCGGTGTTTGGCCAGTGGATGTAGCGGGTTTGCGCATCAGACCCCTCGCCCGTGGTCGTCAGCTCGCCCTGCTGAATGATCAGCGCGTCCGGAGGGGGCGCTCGCAGCGGCGCCTTGGGAGTCCCGCTGCTGCGCTGGCCGCCGGTATCGCTGCCGCGCGGCTCGCCGAGTCCGTGCCCTGGTGAAGCAGCCTCACTCAGCCAGTCAAAGACCCTGCAGAGCGCGTCCACCACATCCTCGACAGCGTCGCTGATCCCGCCGCCGCTCGCCTTTCCAAGCCCCCCGCCGATTGCACCGCCGAGCCCCCAGGCGACTCCCTGCTTCATCCCTGCGAGCTCACTCCCTACCTGGCCGATCCCCCCGTCCAGACGGCTGGGCTCGAAGTGCACGTACTGGGCGAGGGCAGAGACAAAAGCCATGTGGCCCTGGAATCGAAACTGGTACCAGCCGCCCTGTCTTCCGAGCGACTCCACCGTGGACCCAGGCGGCAGGCTCCCGAGCTTCTTACCCTCGATGCTCGGCGTAGCCCGGACGTTGAGCGACTTGTCCTTCACAGTCAGGGTGCCGTGTCCCTCGGATGCAGAGCCAGTACCAGATTCCTGAGCGACGCCCGGGGTGACGGGTGCGCCGTCCTGGCCGCCCGGACTGGTGTCGCAGCCCGCCTTCTGCCCCTGGTGCGTCAACTGGCCGCCCATCTGCCCCCGGAAGTACAGAGCGCCGAGCGTCTTGCCGCCGGGATGGATCGTGCTGTCCTTGAACCAGCTCTTCTGCGTGCTTATGTCCTTGAGCGACTGCCGGGCAGCCCCAGAGAGCTCCGGAGAGCCATCCGGCAGCTCGGACTTTCCCTTCCCCTTGATGGCCGCGACGCGCCGGGCATGCCAGTCCGACTCCTCGTCAGGCAGCATGGACTCCTTCTGAAAGCGACCGATGGCAGCCGTCACCTTGCCGACGTCGTCGACATCCTTTGCAGATAGAAGGCCGCTCTTGACCAGGAGCTGTCCGATGACGTGCACGTCTTCTGCACTGTTCTTCCCCGATTTCCCGACAGAGCCCTTGATCGAGAAACCGGAGTCGGCAACGTACATGTTCCCAATCTCGGACTTGAGCAGGCTCTCGTACATCGTATTGGAGGCATAGACCCCACCATCGGTGCCCTTGCCGTTTGTGAAGCTGCCTTTCTCCAAGAGCTGACTCGCGGTCTTCTCGTCGAGAAACTTCTTGGCGATCAGGTGGTAGTAGGCTTTGAATCCGTCGTCATAGGTGATGCTGGCACCGCCGTTGATGTGCCCCCCTGAGTCGGTCTCGCCGACGTTGAAGACGTTGCCAGAGGTGCGCTCCTTGCCGCTGAGTCCCCCCTCGAGGACCAGCTGCGCGAAGGGGATCTCGACCGGGACCACCCGAGCGGTGTCCTTGTAGATTTTTAGGATCTCGCCAGCACCTTCCCGGAACATCTTTGCGGTGATGACCTGCTTCTGCTTGGTGTGAGAAGCGTAGTAGCGGACGAGCAAGACATTTGCCCGCCTCTCGTAGGCATCGAGGAACGCCTCCGCATCACTCTTGTCATCGCCAGCTTTATTATTAGTGCTGCCACCGCAGCCGAGCTGGTTCTGCAGAGTCGGAGCGTGCTCCGGTTGAGAGGCGTGATTCTGTGATCCGAAGGGACTGTGCTTTGTTCCAGCAGAAAAGGGATTCAGCAGACTCGCCTGCGTGCTGGTGCCATTGCCAAGCTCTGAGTTCAAGGGAATCTCCTACATTTGCAAGTAAAGGCAACCTGGGCACGGCGGGGCCTGCGCAGGCATGGCCGCTTGATGCACAGGTGCGCAGCGGTGCAACCTTGTGCAGCAATGCACATGCCAGCGCCTGCTCGTGTGCGTGCGGGTCTGCTGCAGATTCCTCTGACGCTCACGCGCTCCGAGGCAGGGCTCTGACAGTAGCCTCAGGGATGGCTATTGATGGGAGTTCTAAAGGGAAATTCTGTTCAATACAGAGCTTTAAATCCGCGCCTGCCGGTCGTGCTGGAGCAGCATGCGTGCTCCGTCTGATCGTGACCTCCCCTTCTCGACTCCGTCGCGGTGGCTCCTTGCGAAGCGCTCCCAGAGTCTCTACTGCCGCGGGCTCCCCCTGGAGCCCCTATGCCTGCAGCGAGACTTTACATGTGTCACACCCGAGAAATCCTCCGTCAAAAGTGGCTGCTCCTTCACAGCCACCGCCTGTTTGTCGGCGCCTTGGGCGTCAGCCACGGCACCATCACAAAGACCACCCAGCGCGCCACGCACGCGGCTCACAATTGATCACATCTGCCCGCAGGAAATACCGCGCAGAAGCCTTGGTACATGAGCAGCAGTTGCTCGTAGCCGCGATGAAGTACGAGCCAGCCTGGGGGACCGTTGTGGCGAATGTGGCCGCCCAGGGCGGCGATGGCGCGTAGGGCCTCCCGAACCGTCGGCTGCTCGGGGGCGGGGCTGCGGGGCCAGATGCGCTTGAGAAATCCAAGCAGGGGCGGCGGCAAGACGGCCTCGGCTGGGGAGTCGGGCGCTTCTCGTTCCAGATATCGCATCAGCAGCAGCGTCCAGGCCACGGGGACGCAGAGGCCCAGCGCCACCAGCAGCGTCTTGTGGCTATCGAGCTGCCGAAACCGGAATCCGCAGCCGGTCTTTATCGCCTTGAAAAATTCCTCCACCAGCCAGCGACTGCGATACAGGTCCACGACGCGCCAGCACGCTGCGTCAGAGTCGATGGGCTCGGTGGTGGCCAGTGTCCAGCGCACCGGAGGCTCCCCCGACGGAGCATTGACCTCGCTGACATTCACCACATTCAAGGAGACACTTTGGGGGGCTTTCCCGTCGCTGTTGCGCTTGACGGGGCGCTTGAAAGTGACTTGGGCGCAGCGAAGCACCAGCTCGGCGGAGCGGCTCTTGCGCGCTGGATGCGTCTTGCGGTCGGCGGGCAGCACGCTGGCTTGCAGGCGCTCGGACAGTTGCACCTGGCGTGAGGGTCCCAGAACCGGCTGCTCTGCGACGAAGTCCAGCAGGTGTCCGGTTTCCGGCTCGGTGACCGTCCGGTTTTGTGCCAGCCGGATGACGAAGCGACTGTGGGCTTGCACCAGCTTGGACAGCACCGGATACGCATCGCCCTCTCGGTCACACACGTGGATTGCGGAGACCTCCTTGCCCAGCACCCGTTCGCTGTGCCGGATGCCCTTGAGCCAGCGTCCAGCCTCGGTAAAACCGGACCCCATCTGCTGCTCCCAGGCCGCTTGGTCCTTTGCGTTTTCAAGCTGACTGAGTCGCACAAACGGCTGCAGCCCCAGGCACCCCAAAGGCGCCCGCGCCCCGTCGGCTGACATGCACAGCGAGACATGCGCCAAAAAGCCCTGCCGCTTTTGACTAAAGCGCTGCAGCCCGCCGCGCCGTCGCTGGCCGATGGCAAAGTCAAACTCGGTGG